>Ga0207061_1006_pt1 | contig 74821 bp, 70 predicted proteins | sample Alteio_BWMinCont_31_FD_153275 | JGI IMG/M metagenome (GOLD analysis project Ga0207061, IMG submission 153275) | Enriched cells from forest soil in Barre Woods Harvard Forest LTER site, Petersham, Massachusetts, United States -... | ecosystem: Environmental > Terrestrial > Soil > Temperate forest >... | reverse complement strand
GGCGCATCCGATACATGATGACATCGCCGATCGTGTAGGTACCGGTGTTGCGCAGGGGCTCGGCGATCAGCAACAAAACAGTGCAGAAAGCAACCAGCGGACCAACGGCGTATAGCGCACCATCCATGCCGTAGAGGGCGGTGAGGCCCGTGAAGCCGAGGAAGGCCGCGGCTGAGCACCAGTCACCCGCAAGCGCAAATCCGTTCTGAGCTGCCGTCAAGCCCTTGCCGGCGGCGTAGAAGTCGGCGGTGGTGCGCGTGCGCCGCGCCGCCCATGCGGTAATGCCGAGGCTGATGAGGAGGATGGCCGCAAACATCGCGATGGTAATGAGATTCATCAGGGGCCCCCAGCCGCACGGGCCTTGTCGACCACCACCTTGAGCAGAGGATCGTGGCGGTTGGCGGAAACACGGGCGTACACGACAGCGAGCACCCACGACATGACATAGTTGCCGGCTATGAGCACGAAGCCGAGGTTGACCGATCCCAACACCTTCGTGCCAAGAATGCCACGCCCGAAGCCGGCCAGGATCGACAAGCCCATATAGCCGACCACGTAGATGACGATCATCGGCACGATCGAGCGCCGCTTGGTATCGATCAGCGTTTTAAACTCGGCGCTTTGCACACCGTCTATCCACGCGCCGGCCACGACTTGAGCACCGCTCACTTTGGCAATATTGGCCATTTTTTCCCTGTAGGACCCGAGGGTCGAAACGGATTGAGACCTCTGAAGGGGTTCGCGCAGCCCGGATATTTTGTAACGGACGATAAGTTAATGTCAATGAGGATGCTGGCCTGATCCTCGCCGGGCGGGTAATGTCCAAGTTACTGAGTCACTAAGTGCCGGGCGCAGGTTGCTAAGGGAATACCAATGGGAAGACCGAGAGAGTTCAATGAGGGGGCTGCCTTGGAGGCGGCCGTCAACTGCTTTTGGCAGCGTGGCTACGAAGCAACATCTATGCGCGACCTCACGGCATCGATGGGTCTGACCGCGCCGAGCCTCTATAACGCTTTTGGGGATAAGCAAGCTCTCTTTGCCCGCGCCTTGGAACGATACCTCGATTGCACGACCCGCGACCGGCTGCACAGGTACGAGACATCGCTGCCACCCAAACGGGCAATCCGTCAGTTCTTTACCGAGATCATCGACCACTCAATCAACGATCGAGAGCGCAAAGGATGCTTCCTTGTCAATTCCGCGCTCGAGGTGGCGCCACATCAAAGCAAGCTTCGCGCTGTGATTGCCGAACAATTTGGCGATATCGAGGGTTTTTTCAAGAGGTGCATTCGCGCCGCGCAAGCCGATGGAACGGTCCCAAGCGCGGTCGATGCGAATGATACGGCACGCCTACTGCTCGGAGTGCTTCTTGGCATCCGCGTTCTTGCACGCTCTACGCCAAACCGTTCGCTGCTTGAAGGCGTGTTGCGGCCGGCTCTTGCCTTGCTCGATTTGCCTCGTCACAAAAGCAAGACGCGATGAACGGCACCCCCGATTATCCTGCCGGCTGCCCATGTCGCGATCTCGCTGAGGTACCGCGGGACCGACTGCAGTATCGTAGAGACAGTCGCGGAAGCGAGATTTTGTGAAGAATAATAATGACAATCTTATAAAATCTCTCCTGCAGGTTCTCAGAACCGAAAGCGAAGGCCGGCCGTGGGATCGACGGTATTCCGAAATAGGAAGCCGCTCGCCAGCCCGTTGATAACTCTTGAATACATCAAGCCGGCATAGGCATCGAACTTCTTGGCGAATTTCCAATCGACAGACAAGGAATAAGCGTCTTCGGCGCCGGCGCATTGGGCCGAAACCGTGGTGTGACAGCCGGTATTGGCTCCTGTCGCAAAGGTATTCTGGCTGAGATGATAATAAGCGCCGACCAGATCGACGTCCTGGGTCACCGAGTATTTAGCTCCAGTCCACGACACGTCAAGGACTCTGCCATCAAAGAAACTATTACTGATGTTGGCCGACACGACCGTATAACCGCCGATATCGACAAAGGTTGTCTGCGGATTGCCGGGTGCCGCAAATGCAATGCGTTCGTATCCGCCATAAGCCTGAACCGGGCCGTAGGTGTATTTGCCCAGCAGCATCACGCTGCTGTCATCCGAGATTCTGGCAGCGAGAGTGCCGGGAAAGAGCGCGTTTTGCGCCGCCGAGAGAACGAGCGACGCTACCGCATCGTCGACACGGCTGTAGATCGCGTCGAAGGAAAACTTGCCGTAAGCCCCGACGGGAATGTCCACTCCGGCTTGCAGCTGGTAGGCGTCGGTCGAGGCGTTGTTGGCCTGGTAGCCCCCGAATTGATAAAGCGCCGCCGCCCGGAACTGGCCGATGTCGACACGATATTTTGCTGCCGTGGAAAATCTGGCGTCTTCCGTGTCGCCGACGCCGGCAGTCGTTCCCGAATATCCGATCAGCGAGAGGGCGTACGAAGCCGCTTGGGGATCATAAGCAATGACGCCGTCCAACGTGAGAGAATTCTGCCTGCCAACGGTCAGCGTGCCATAAGTGGGCGAACTGACGCCTGCATATCCGACGCCGTTGTAAAATTGACCCGCCCGACTCGAATCGCCGTTTGAGCTTTGTAGTGCGGCCGGAATGCCATTGTTCGCAAGCTGGGATTTCGGTCCATTGGCAAGCTGCAAGGAATACGGATCGAAGCCAGCCTGTAAATCAAAGATAAAGGTCCATCCAGGAGCGAATTGCTCCTTTCCCTTGATTCCGATGAAGGATTGGCTCAACCCGTTAGGCGCGGGATTCCATATGGCACGATTGCTGTTAGACGAGATGAGCTCCTCGATTCCGGGTCCGTAAGACGGATTGAACCGTACTCCGTGGCTCTGCCAGGCCACACCGGTATCCACAGTGCCGTAGACCGTGATACCGGACCAGCTCAACGGGCAACTCGTGGTAAAAAACTCCACGACGCCGGCGCACGCGGCCGGCGCGGGCGGTGCGGCCGGTTTCGGCGGAGCCTTCGTCACGATTGTGTCGTCGGCCGATGCTGTCGACACGCGTGCCAGGGCGGCGAGCCCCAATATCATAGCCGCGCAAACGCTGACTTTTTTCATTTTGCCCCCCTTTAGCCAACCGACTCCCCGGTCTGGCTGTATTGTAACGATTGTTATACCAATATTCTAACGGTTGTTATAGTATGTCAATAAAGGGGTTGCGTTGGCATGTTCTTTTTCGCGCTAGGCGTTGCAGAAAAGTCGCAGTCGAGTTCATCCAAGGCCGTTTCGGTGGTGTGCATGCGAGAGGCGATGGGAGTCGGAATTCATGCCGAATACACGGAAAATTCTCGTTGTTGACGATGATCCAGAACTGCGCCAGGCGCTGACGGAACAATTGTTGTTGCACGAGTTCGATGCGGTTGCGGCGAAAAACGGCTGCGAAGGTGTTCAGGCGGTCAAGGTTGGACAGACCGATCTCGTGATCATGGACCTCGGCCTGCCCGACATCGACGGCCGCGAAGCCGTGCGCATCCTGCGTAAAAACGGATTCAAGGCACCGATTATCATGCTGACGGGCCACGGCGACGATTCCGACATCGTCCTGGGCCTTGAATCAGGCGCCAACGATTATGTCAGCAAGCCGTTCCGGTTTGTGGTGCTGCTCGCCCGCATCCGTGCCCAGCTTCGCCTGCATGAGGCGAGCGAGAACGTCGTCCTGACGATCGGCCCGTATACGTTCTGGCCAAGCACGAAGCACTTACTCAACCCCAAGGGCGGCAAGATCCGCCTGACCGAGAAGGAAACCTCGATCCTGCGTTACCTCTATCGCGCGAATCGGAAGCCGGTATCGCGGGAGACGCTGCTGCAGGAGGTCTGGGGCTACAATTCGGGGGTCACCACGCACACACTGGAGACACACGTTTATCGGTTACGGCAAAAGATCGAACAGAACGCCGCCGCCCCCGTCATCCTTGTCACTGAATCTCGCGGCTATAGACTCGTACCGTGATCGCTGTTGCCATGACAACTGAGGATCATAGGAAGACAATGGGCCAATTCGCCAAGGGACTGTTCATATGACAAACGCCGCGATAGCCGGTCCGGTATACGCGCTCAATCTGTTTAATGTCGCGGACCGTGATGAGTATCTTGCCTATTCGCGCCGCTCGGCGACGGAGGTGCAGGCGCATGGCGGGCAGGTCGTCGCGCTAGGCAAGTTTCGCGAGGCGGCGGCCGGTACTATCAAGCCGCGCTCGGTGATGATCCTGGTCGAATGGGCGTCGAAAGCGGCCTTCGACGCTTACTGCAACGATCCAAAAATCGCCGACCTGCATCCGCACCGGGAGAAGGGTGCCCGTGACTATATCTGGCACCTATTCGACAAGTTGGAGGATTTGCGGCCGTTTCTTAAGTAGGCGTAGTCCTCCGCCGAAGCGAAACCGGGCGGGCGTCAGCTCGCCCTGTCTTTCTGTGCCGACAGCCCGGTCCGCGGCTCGGTCTTGAGGTGCAGGACCGGTGTGAGTCGCCGTAACTCTCCAATTCTCAGCCAACGCTCGTCGCGCGATAATTTCAATTTGGTGCCACGCCGATGACGAGCCTGTCACTCTTCTGCGTATTGAACGTTGCCATGCGACTCGACCTATCTGCCCGGCTCGCCCTGTCAGGCGAGTCAAAGTGAGTCATCGAGCGCCGCGGCGCACCGCCACAAACTCCGCCACACCTCTCACGAAATCGTGACGCAGCTCCCGTAATAAACCGCATCCTCGGTCGAAAGGATGATCAGTGGCGCGGCAAGACGCTGTGATCCGCTCCGGACCCAAAAGCGGGTCGATACACAATAGGAGATGTGACGTGAAGAAGCTCATTAACACCAAGAAATATCTTCCGGTCGCGATTGCTCTGGCCGGGTTCGCTGTTGCCGGTACCGTGCCGGCGCTGGCCCAGTCGTTCAATCCGGAGATTGGAACCGGTAACACTTCTTTGCAGTTCAGCTATGGACAGACTGCACAGACCAAGCAGTTGGCTGCTCGCCAGAACGGACTCGACGCTTTCGCCATGATTCCGCGTACTTCCTCCGCTTCCGGGGACGTGCCGTTTGGCCTTGAGGCACCGGACCGGTTCGGCATTGAGTCGCAACGTTAAGGGCCCTTCGCGTCAGTGAGCACCGTGCAGTGATATGTCCGGAGTTGAAGAACGGCGGAAGTGCCTAGCGCACGCTCGAAACGTCGTGAATGACACGAGACTGTCTCCGCAAGTCGGTTTAGATCGGCGCCGGACATTTTCACCGCACGTAGTCGGCTCGCTGTAGCCGCGTTTACGAACACGACGCGTTACGCATCGTTGTCAACAAGTTAGCAATGTAATTCTCCGAATTTCTGGCCGACGCGCGGCTTGCCATAGTTTCAAATTGGTGCGACGCCGATGACGGACACCTCACTTTTCTATGAATCGTGCGTGACCGCGCGGTCGGTATATGCAACGCCGACGACGCGCAGGTCGGCGACGATGGATGCAAGGGCGGTCAGTCAAGACCAAGACAAGGAAATTGATAGTCGGAGGGCAGCCTGGATGGTCGCCGCTCAGGCCGGCGATCGAGCCGCCTATGAAACGTTGTTGCGCGACTGCATACCGTTCATAAAACGGGTCGCGCGTGGCCAAGGAATACGACCCGATTTCATGGACGATGTCGTTCAGGAGACGCTGCTCACCGTTCATCAGGCGCGGCAGACTTACGATCCAAATCGTTCCTTCACGGCCTGGCTCAGAACCATTGCGCAGCGGCGTGCGATTGACGGGCTGCGCCGTGCTCGCCGGACGGGGACTCGCGAAGTTTACGCGCCCCTCGCTTATGAAAACCATTCTGATCCAAGTGGAGATCCCGAGAAGGCAGCATTCCAACACGACGCTACCGAGGTGCGAAATTTGGCCGTCGGCAAACTCTCAGCCGGGCAGCGCGAGGCGGTGGAGCATCTCGCACTGCATTCCCGGTCGCTTGCACAGGCCGCCATGGTTACCGGAAGGTCGACCGGATCGCTCAGGGTAGATTGGCATCGCGCCCTCAAGAGCCTGCGTGCCCAATTTAGTGGAAGGGACTGAGGCCATGATTGACTCCGATCTAGATGACCGATTGGTTCGGGCGCTTGGCGCCGACCTCATTCCGGTTCGCCGCTTGGCATCACCAGGTTTGCGGTTGCTCACGTGGTTGGCGATTCTGGGCGCCGCCGCCCTCGCGCTTGCGATGGTTTCGGACGTCGGAGCGATGATCCGCCGTCTCACGGCCGCACCGGATACGATGCGACTTGCGGCGATAGGTTCTATGTTGACCGCCGTGCTCGCCGCAGCGGCCGCGTTCGAACTCAGTCTACCCGATCGAAAGGCCACCTGGGCGCTCCTGCCACTGCCGGCTTTCTTGCTTTGGATCGGCGCCAGCGGGATGGGCTGCCTTGGAGCTTGGGCTGTTCCGGAAGCCTATCCGATGCCGCCTGCTGAGACCGAGCACTGCCTGATGTTTATTGTCGGTGTATCCTTGCCGCTGTCGCTCCTTCTTATCGTCATGCTGCGGCGGGGCTTCTCCTTGCGGCCCAACCTCACGGCAATCATTGGCGGACTCGCCTGCGCCTCTGCTGCGGCTACGCTGCTCAACTTCATCCACCCTTACGATGCTGCGGCGACCGATTTAGCCGTCCATGCGCTCGCGGTCCTGATTGTGATCTTGACAAACACGATATTCGGAGGCCGGATCCTCATGAGCAAAAGCGCCTTGACCCCAAGGTAACAGCGCGCTGGCTCCTTGTTCTTTTGCAGCGTCTGTCATTCAGTTTGGAGCCAAGCCCGAGGGATCGTCATCAAAGGGAGAGGTGACTTTGAAGAAGCTCCTGCGCTCCAGACTTTTGTCGGCGAACCGGAGGCCATTTCGCCCAAACAAATGCCGATGGAGTTGATCGAGCAGTACCGCCAAGGAGAGAATCTGCTTCTGGCGAGGAACATCGATGAACATATGCTGTGGGCGCGGCCATTGAAATTGTCAACGGCGGAGTGTCGCGTTACACCGAATAACCAAGCGCCTTGCGTGCAAATCCATCAAATGCGGATAACAACCGGTCGCGCCAAGACCAGATCGGATCGTCCCTGAGCAGTAGCGGAAACGAGCTGATGCATCGTGCCCATTGGAAGCAGCCGAACACGGCATAATCGGCATAGGCCGGCGCCTCGCCACCGAAGTAGGGCTGCGATGCGAGCACGGTGCGAATAGGCTCCAAGGTCTTGCGGAACGCCAGCACATCCGCCTCGCGATCTGCGCTGATCGTCTCCAGCGCCGCGCCTAAGCGCTTTTCTCGCGTCTCACGGAAGTAAGCGCGGTCCTTCTCGTCGAGGTGCGCGAAAATGTCGGAGACAACCAAACGCAAAATTCCCCCGACCAAAATGACATCCGCCCAAGCGTTGACAAATCGCGTGACCGCGCGGCCCGCGTCGCCGCCAAACAGTGACGGACGATCTGGATAGGTGTCCTCAAGATAGGTCGCAATTGTCCAGGAATCGGAAATGATCTGATCGCCGTCGAGGAGCACTGGCACACGGCCCTGCCCGGAAAACGCGATCACAGGCTTTTCGTTAAATCGCCACGGGATTGTATCGAACGCCAAGCCCTTGTGCGTGAGCGCCAGCTTGGTGCGCCAGCAGTACGGGCTGAAGCGGCGTTCCGCTTCGGCTCCGGCGAGATCGTAGAGTTGCAGCCCCATTGACGAATGGCCCCCTTAGGGTGCGACCGCTGTCGCCGTCTGTCCGAAAAGAATTTTCTTCGATTCCTCCGTGACCGTCGGCTGTGTGTTGATTTCTTTTGCCTTGGCATAGGCACGCAGAACCGCCGGTCTCGCCTTGATGCTCTCAAACCATCGCTTAAGATGGGGAAAGCTCCCCAACTTCTGCCCTTGGCGCTCGTGGGGAACAATCCACGGATAGGTAGCCATGTCGGCGATGGAGTATTCGCCAGCGATGAACTGGCGGTCGGCCAGGCGCTGGTTGAGTACGCCATACAGGCGGTTAGTCTCCTTCACATATCTGTCGATCGCATAAGGGATCTTGGTTGGCGCATACTGGCTGAAGTGATGATTTTGACCGGCCATCGGACCCAGCCCGCCCATTTGCCAGAATAGCCACTGGGTGACCTCGACCCTGTCGCGAAGATCGGCGCGCATGAACTTACCGGTCTTCTCCGCCAGATAAAGCAGGATTGCGCCTGATTCGAACACCGGGATCGGTTTACCGCCGTCCTTGGGCTCGTGGTCGACAATCGCCGGAATGCGATTGTTGGGCGAGACCGCAAGAAATTCCGGCTTGAATTGATCGCCTTGGCTGATATTCACCGGGATGATCTTGAATTCAAGGCCGGCCTCTTCGAGAAAAATCGTGATTTTGTGGCCATTCGGCGTAGTCCAGTAATACAGGTCGATCATTGGTTCCTCGTTTGCGATTTCAGTCGAGAAGGGCTAGCGCGGGGCGCGCGACGCCTTCGAGCAAGACCCGTTCAGGCTTCGAGCGGGCGAGAACCCGCATGCCAAGCAGGACGCCGAGCAGCATGCGCGCGAGATCTTTCGCGGCGCGATCCCGAGGGATCTCTCCTTCGGTTTGCGCCGCTTTGATTGACCGATAGAAAAACGATTCAATCTCGGCAAAACGGTCGGCGACGAAGGTGCCCAACTCGCTATCGTGCGGCGCTACTTCCAGCGCCGAGTTGATCAGAAAGCAGCCTCGCCGTTCACGGTCGGTCACCGAATCTTCGATAATCTCCTCGATGAAACGGCGGATAGCCTGTTTTGGCGGCAGCGAGCTTTCAAGCCGCGCGATCAGCGCTCGCGCCGAGCAATCGAGATAGCGCTCAAGCGCCCGTTTGAATAGCGCGCGCTTGTCGCCGTAAGTGTTGTAGAGGCTCGGCGCGGATATCCGCATTTTGTCGGCAAGATCGCGCACCGACGTCGCCTCATAGCCGCGGTGCCAGAAACACTCGATTGCCGCCTCAAGTGCGGTCACTTCGTCAAATTCCCTCGGCCTCGCCATTTCGCTCCCGTTGCCGTGTCTTCGCGTACGGTCGTCACCCGCGACTCCCGATTGACATTATATAGCGTGTGATACAAAATGTCTAGGTTAAGAGCGGGCAGTGCAAGCTCGGTGGGTTGCCGTTTCCGGCCGTGACGAAGGAACTGACATGGGCGTTCTAATCGAAGGCGTGTGGCGCGATGAAGAGCTGCCGCAGGAAACTGGCCGCGCCGGCGAATTCCGCCGCGCCGACAGCAGGTTCCGCGAGCGCATCACGGCCGATGGCTCGTCAGGCTTCAAGGCAGAGGGTGGGCGCTATCACCTCTACGTTGCCCACGGCTGCCCATGGGCTCATCGTACCCTGATCTACCGCGCAGTGAAGAAGCTCGAAGGCGCGATCACGGTCGCCTATGCAATTCCGGGTCTCAAGGAGCAGGGCTGGACCTTCGACAGCAATCCGGCGTTCCCGGATTGCACGCCGGACACGGTCAATGGATTTCATCATCTGCACCAAGCGTATACAGCGAGCAACCCGCGCTACACCGGCAAGGTGACGGTCCCCACCTTGTGGGATCGCAAGTCCGGTCGCGTGATCAACAACGAGTCCTCCGAGATTATCCGCATGCTCAACAGCGAGTTCAAGGGCATTGCGGGCGACGACACAGATTTCTACCCACCTGCTCTCCGCGCCGAAATCGATCGCATCAACGATCTGGTCTACGGCAATGTCAACAACGGCGTCTATCGCTGCGGGTTTGCCCGGACGCAGCAGGCCTATGAGACGGCCTACGATGCCTTGTTCGCCACCCTTGACGAACTTGAAGCGCGGCTCGGACGGCAACGTTATCTGGTCGGCCGCCAGATTACCGAGGCCGATTGGCGCCTGTTCCCGACGCTGGTGCGTTTCGACGTCGCTTATTTTTCGCTGTTCAAGTGCAACCGGCAGCGGATCGCCGACTATCCGAATCTTCTGAACTACATGCGCGAGCTTTATCAGGTCCCCGGCATCGCCGCGACGGTGAAGCCGCGCTACTACGTGATCAATTACTGGTCGATCAAGCGCGTCAACCCGAGCGGCATCATCCCCAAAGGCACGCCGGTCGATTTCGCGCAATCGCACGATCGCACGCGCTTGGCGGCGTGATCGAAATACTAAACGGCTTCAGCTCATGTCCGGTACCGCCCACAGAACGGCCTTTGTCTTCGCCGGTGGTGGGAGTCTAGGAGCGGTTCAAGTGGGAATGTTGCGTGAGCTCATGCGCTACGGCCTCGACGCTGACTTTGTCGTCGGCTCGTCCGTGGGTGCGCTTAATGCCGCTTATTTTGCGGCCGCGCCCAATGCCGCCGGCGTGGAGAAACTGGCATGCGTCTGGTGCAGCCTGCGGCGACATGACGTATTTCCCGTAACGCTGCGGAGCTTGCTGAGATTCGTCGGCGGCCAAGACCATCTGATCGATCCGTCTAATCTGAGATTGCTCATCAAGCGTCATGTTCCGTTTTTAAATCTCGAGGACGCCTCCATTCCCCTGCACGTTATCGCCACGAATCTGGGCGGCGCTGCAGTATGTCTGTCATCGGGACCTGCAATTGAACGGATACTCGCTAGCGCGGCCATTCCAGCTGCGTTTCCGCCGGTTCGCATCGACAATCAATACCTCATTGACGGCGCGATCGGGAGCAACACGGCCATTCTCACCGCGGCCAAGCTGGGCGCTACCCGCATTATCGTTCTTCCGACGGGATTTGCATGTGATCTCCACGAGCCCCCCAAAGGCGCAATCGCGCGAGTTTTGCATGCGATAACATTGCTCATTGCCAATCAAATCGTGCGTGACCTGAAGGAGCTCGCTGGCAAAGTCGATATTTCAATAGTCCCCAGTTTATGCCCCCTTGACGTATCTCCATATGACTTTTCCAGCGCCGCGCAGTTGATTGAAAGAGCTGCAGATAACACCCGGACATGGATCGGAGGTGGCGGGTTGTCGCGCCCGGATATCCCCGATTCACTGTTGCCACATTTGCATTGAGGTTTCGAAGCGTGAACTCGCGTGAGATCAGGGCACTTCAGGATTAGGAGGATTCGTATGAGATACAAATTCCGATTGGTGCCGCTGCTGGCTTGGGCAGTCGCCGTCGTTATCGTCAGCGGGCTGGTCGCCGTCACCGCTTTTGCCGACGATCTTGGGCCGCCAGTCGGCACCAAAGCGCCAGATATCGGGACGCGCCTCGATCAGACCGGCAAGCCTCGCACGCTTGCCGACCTCATGAGCAAGAACGGCCTTGTCCTGCTATTCTTTCGCTCCGCCGATTGGTGCCCCTATTGCAAGGCGCAGCTGATCGACGTGAATGGTGGCGTCGCAGAGATCGAGAAGCGGGGCTACGGATTGGCCGCGCTCTCCTACGATAGCCCCGAAATCCTGGCGGCTTTTACCGCCAAGCGACAGATCGCCTATACGCTATTGTCCGATCCGAAGTCCGAAGTGATCGACCGCTATAAGCTACGCGATCCACAATATCCGCCGGGGAACCGCGCTTATGGAGTTCCACGACCGATCATTTTCATTCTCGATCATGATGGCGTCATCAAAGCGAAACTGTACGAGGAGAGCTTCAAGGACCGACCGCCGGTCACAGCGGTCATCTCCAAGCTGGACGAATTCGGCGGACGGAGCTGAAGTGGTGGCAATCGCAAAGTCGATTTGTTGCGTTGTATTCGCGTCCGCCTTGTTCGCGACTGCGAGCAACATCGCTTGGGCGCAAACAAGCCCACAGGACGGTCGCCACGTCGCGGCGAGCCTTGTTGCCGAAACGCGAAGTCTAGTCCCCGGCCAGCCGCTGCATCTGGCGCTCCGGCAGCAAATTCCGCCGGGTTGGCACACCTACTGGTCGAACCCCGGCGACTCGGGCCTGCCGACGACGATTGATTGGACCCTGCCGCGGGGCTTCAAGGCGGGGCCAATCATGTGGCCGACACCGGAGCGTTTCGCCTATGGCCCCGTCGTGGACTACGGCTACCAGCACGACGTTCTTCTGCCCGTGACGATCGAGACGCCGGCCGATGTGGCGCCCGGCGGCAAAATCTCGCTCTCTGCTCACGCAAGCTGGCTTGCTTGCTCGGACACATGCATCCCCGAGGATGCCGAACTGAGCATTGCCATCCCGGTCGGCACAGCGACCGAGCCTGATCCGCGTTGGGCAGAGGCATTTGCCTCGACCCGCGCGCGGATACCCGTTCCGAACCCATTTCGGACGAAGATTTTGGTGAGCGGCGACAAGCTCACGCTGCATGTCGCGACAGGTGATCCAACCCAACTCGGCAACGTAATGTTTTTCCCCGCGGATGGGCAGGTGGTTGATGACGACGCAACCCAAGTGATCACGTCGGACTCCGAGGGCCTCGTGGTTACTCTTCTACGTGACGCCTCGAAGCCGCCTCCCGCGGTTCTCAATGGCGTTCTTGTCTTCCATGATCTCGCCGCGCAAACCGGCGAATCGTCGGAGGCAATCACGATTTCGGCGCCACTCGTTACGCCGGCGTTGGCCGTGCAAGCAAATTTCGGCTTCATCGGTGCGCTGTTGCTAGCATTCGCAGGCGGCTTGATCCTCAACCTGATGCCGTGCGTCCTTCCCGTCCTCGCAATTAAGGCTTTTGGCTTGATGCAGCACGCCCGATCCGCGCCGCGCGAGGTGCGGCTGCAAGGCGTGGCTTATGCGGCCGGTGTTCTGATCAGCTTTGCATTGATCGCAAGCGCGCTGATCGGGTTGCGCGCTGCAGGCGCGGGAATCGGCTGGGGATTTCAACTGCAATCGCCGTTCTTCGTGGCGGTGATGATCTATGTTCTATTCGCGGTCGGTCTCAACCTTTCCGGGGTATTCACGTTTGGCCTCCGGATGGCCGGGGTCGGCGGCGAACTGGCCTCGCAAAAGGGCTATTACGGATCGTTTTTTTCTGGTGTGCTGGCGACGCTCGTTGCCACTCCGTGCACTGCGCCGTTTATGGCGGCTGCGCTAGGCTACGCGATAACGCAGCCCTGGTACGCATCGCTCGCTGTGTTTGAAGCGGTCGGATTGGGGTTGGCCATTCCGTACCTTTTGATCGCATTCAGCCCCCGTGCGCAACGCTTCCTGCCGAAGCCGGGGGCGTGGATGGTCCGCCTGAAGCAAATTCTTGCCTTCCCGGTCTACGGCACCGCGGTGTGGTTGATGTTCGTATTGTCGCTTGAAGCCGGGGCAATCGGGGCGACAGCGGCGTTGGCGGGAGTAGTGCTGATTGCCTTTGCGGCCTGGCTTTACGAGGCAATACGGTGGAGCCAGGGTCGGTGGCGCGGTTTGGGTATCGGTCTTGCCGCAGCCTCGGTTTTTGGTGCCTTTGTGCTTCTATTCGCAACGGGCAGCGATGGTCCGTCACGCGCGGCTGAAACCGCGGAGGATACCGGACTTCGTTGGCAGACCTTTAGCCGAGCGAAAATCGAAGAGCTTCGAACGCAGGGCAAGCCGATCTTTGTCGACGTCACGGCGGCCTGGTGCATCACCTGCAAGGTCAACGAACGAGTGGCTTTGGCCGATCCCGCGGTGCGCAAGGCATTCTCCGACGGCGATGTGGCGGCCATCAGAGCGGATTGGACTCGGCAAGATGCCGGAATCACGCGGATGCTGGAAGCAAACGGGCGTGCCGGCGTACCGTTATATTTGTTCTATCCAAAGCCTGGCACGACGGGAGAACGACGGCCGCCGATCATCTTGCCGCAAATTCTGACGGCGGAAACTGTGCTGCGCACAATTAGCATTGAATAATGTCGCACGGCACGGGCAGGTTCTAGTCCGATCGCGAGCAACTGTAGGATTGGTATTGATCGTCTTGGCTCTATCTTGAACAAGGAGGAAAGCATGCTCGAGCTGTATCACAGCATCAATTCGGTCTGCGCCCAGAAGGTACGCATTGCGCTGGAGGAGAAGGGGCAACAGGCCAAGGACCACCTCATGACGCTGCGTGGCGATCAATTCGAGCCTGCCTATCTAAAGCTCAATCCGGGCGGCGTGGTGCCCACCCTGATCCACGACGGCGAGCCGATCATCGAGTCCTCGCTGATCCTTTATTACATCGACGATGCCTTCCCGACGCCGCCGCTGATGCCGAAGTCGCCGTATCAGCGTCACCGCGTGCGCATGTACAACAAGTTGATCGACGAATACGTGCACAATTCCTGCATGATCCTGACATTCGCGACGGCATTCCGCCCGGCCTTCCTGAAGATGGCGCCCGAAGCCTGGCAGGCCGAAATCGCAAAATCGCCGCTCAAACGCCGCGCAGAGTACAAGCGCAGCGTCATCGAGCACGGGCTCGACTCCGAATTCGTGACCGAAGCTCTGGCGCAGCATCGCAAGCTGCTGTCGTGGATGACGGATTCGCTCAAAAGCGGCCCGTATCTAGCCGGCGAAGCCTTTTCCAATGCGGACTGCGCCGTGATCCCCTATATCCTACGGCTCGAACTGCTCAAGCTCGGCGCCATATGGGACCGCCACGCGAGCGTCGCTGCCTGGTGGGAGCGCGTACGCGCGCGGCCGTCAGTCAAGGCTGCGATCCTCGATCGCATGACCGAGGCGGACCATGCGCCGTTTAATAATCTTGCACCCGATCCCTGGCCGAAGGTGCAAGAGTTGCTGAAAGCAGCGTAAGAGACCCGCATCGTCAACGCAAACACAGACCGAACAGGAGATTAGAAATGTCCTTGAAAGAACAACTCGCCGAATACCGGGCCGGCTGGTACCAGCGCGTTCCGGCCGAGCGGCAGGCGATCATGCAGCGTCATATCGATGAGCTGCGCAGCGGCACCATCGCCCGCAGCATGTTGAAAGTCGGCGACCGCGCGCCAGCAATCGTGCTGAAGAACGCCAAGGGAGCGATGGTGGACGTCGGCGCGCTGCTCAAAAAGGGTCCGGTGGTCGTCACCTTCTATCGCGGCGGCTGGTGTCCCTACTGTAATCTCGAACTGAAGGCGTACCAGGAGATCCTGCCGCAGATCGTGGCCGCGGGGGCGTCGCTGGTTGCGATCAGCCCCGAGAAACCGGACGACACGCTCTCGACCGTGGAGAAGAATGCGCTCGCCTTCGAAGTCCTCAGCGACGTAGGCCAGAAGGTCGGACGATCGTTCGGCCTGGTCTACGATTTCACCGAAGAACTCAAGGCCGCCTACCACGGCTTCAATCTGGATATTCCGGCTCGCAACGGCACGCCGGGCGAATGGGCGCTGCCAGTATCGGCAACCTATGTCATCGACCGTGGTGGTTCAATCGTCTATGCCTACACCGATGTCGACTATCGCGACCGCGCTGACCCACGCGATGCCCTGACAGTGCTCACGAGAAAGACGCTCGCCGCATGAGCGTGAGCTCGCGGACGCGCGCAATCTGATGCGCCGGCAGACGGCAATGACAGCCGCCTACGTGCTGGCGGGCGCGTGGACGACACGAAAAAGCCCCTTAAGCAACTACGAAAGGCTCTTACCGGCATATATCAACTCAAAATAAAAGGGCGCTGATCGTTTGCTGGCGCCTTAACGCCAAAGACTCGATGTGACCTGTTCCTGCGCAATCGAGATGAAGGTACCCAGTCCCCCTTTTGTCTGGCATAGCCTCGTCGCGCGGACTGCCAACAAAGGTGATACTTGGCCTATACTGTGGTGGTGAGCCCCGCTAAGCGTCTTGCGTAGCCCGACGATGTCGGCGGCGTTGTGGCCTTCCTGGCATCCGGTGATGCCCGGTGGGTTACCAGCGATACCATCCATGTGACGGCGGCTCGAAGCTCTGACGTCGAGCCACCGGTAGCGTCGAGAATTGTTCCCCCGAAAAACGAGGAAATAACAATGGCTTCGTTGCGGTCGCCGCCGCATAATCCAAGTCACCGAAAGGATTGTTTGCAGCTGGCGCATGGCAGTTTCGTGGCGTCACAACGGGCGGGGACGTTGGCGTGATATCATGAGAGCGAATGCTCCCGCCGACCAAATTTATCGACCTCGCGGAAGAAAGAGCGAATCCGCTTTTATTAGAATGCGCGCCTTGGCTGCGGGTAGCTACGGACGGCCGGATGAGGCCTTGCGGGCCAGCGCTCCGGATACCCTGACTCTTGACCCGATGCGATACGCTGGAGCCGCCCCCGATTCACCTGGCTAACCGCCACTTCGGCTGCTCTCAACGAGCGGCGCAGTTTCGAAGGCGGGGTGCCACGTCCCGCTGCGCCAGAACCGCATTAATTAGTAGGTTTGCCGCGCTACCCGACGTCTCGGTCACCCGGTACGCCCCTGATCTGATAATATTGCACCTCCTCGCCATCGCGCAGACGACTGGGTTGATAGGGTATGCCGGATGATCCTTGGTAAGCACGGAATTTCAACTGTTGGGCAACAGAGCTGGAGAAGTTTCGGTGTCGAAGAGACCGCCTACGAGATCCGCTGGCTTAACGCGAACGGTTGGTTGACGCTCCAGGCAGAGCAACCCACGCTGTATATGGCGGCGGCGGAAGTGGGCGGTCGCTGCGAGCTCAGGGCCCATCATGATCAGCCGGTAGATGGCGAGTATTTCGGCTCCGACGCCTTATCGTTCGCAGCATCCGGATCGTCCGTAGCGGTCTGCGCCCCCGAGATGCGGGAGGTTCGCCTCTGTTGTTTCACTCTCCACGCGCGTAACGCCGGCTATCTCTCGGGGGAACAAATAGCAGCGATCGCACACTTGCGGAGCCGTTACATGTTTCGAAACGCCCGGATCAGGACCTGTGCGGCGCTGCTGGACGCCGATCGCATGCGAGATGCAAGCAACGAGGCTTATCTCCTCTCGCTTTCAAAGGCCCTCTTCGCGGCCGTTCTTGATACGATCGAAGGCCCGGATCAACAGCCTGCACCGGCAGCTTTGACCGGGGCGCGTTGGCACGCTGTCGCTGGATATCTTCGCGAACATTTCAGTGAAACCGTAACCGTTGCTGCGTTAGCAGCCTTTGTCAGAATGCCTCCCGAGCAATTCGGAGCGAACTTCCAGACGGCGACCGGTATGTCTTTGCGCCAGTGGCAAATGGACAATCGCGTACGCGCCGCGCAACGGTTACTGGCGGATGACCCCCGAACCAGCCTTGCAAAGGTTGCCGCTCAATGCGGCTTTCAGGACCAAAGCCATTTCTCTCGCGCATTCCTCAGGGTCGTGGGGCAGACGCCGAGCGCTTGGCTGCACGACCGGACGTAAGCTTCCGGTTCATACGCCCCGAAGGGCTCAGCGCCCGTTGAATTCCATATCCGGAGGTTCGATGTCGCGATCGAACGCTTTGGCAGTGTTCAGAAAGCCGCGGGTGCAATCGTCGGTGTTGAATAAATCCATGGTAACGTCGAGCATGATGGTGTCGGCCGCCGTGACCCCGCCCGCCGACCATGCCTTCAAAAGCGTGCGAGTCTCCGCATAGGACCGCGTCGGGCCAACGGCCAGTTTCTTTGCCAAGGCTTCCGCCGTTGCTGCGACGTCAGCTTCGGGAACGACGTGGGAGGCTATGCCGAGCTGGCCTGCCAGCGTGCCGGAAATCGGCTCCCCCAGCATAGCAAAGCCTGACGCTCGTCCCCGGCCAACTCGCTCGGCAAGGCGCTGCAACGCTCCGGCGATCGGCAGCATGCCAGTCGTGACTTCCACACAACGGAAGACCGCGTTCTCGGCGGCGACAATGAAGTCGCAGTTGAGCGCAAGCTCGAAACCTCCCCCAAACGCGATCCCCTGAACCGCGGCGATCGTCGGCACGCGAAGCGCCTCAATCGCGCGGTACGACTGATTGACCTCGGCGACAAACGTTCGAAACCAATTGATGTCTTTTCCAGGCCACTCCCGGACTTCGCCGCCGAAACTGAAGTGAGGCCCTTCGGCTTTGACAACCAGAACGCGGATATCGCTTTCGCTTGCATCGTGCACAGCCTGCCGCAGGCATTCTGAAAACTGCTTGTCGAGACGATTGAATGGCGGATTCGCCAGAACGATGCGGCCGATAGCCTTTTCGCGTTCGAACCTGATCGTCTGCATGGTGAAGACTCCTGTGAGGGACGGGAGAGAGCGCCTTGTTACGTCACACTTGTTTGGTCAGGGACGACCGGAAGCAGCAGATGTGATGGGTACCTTGCATCATGGTAGATGCTGTGCGTCACCGTCTCGCTGCGGCAAACGTGGTACGGGATATACTCGACATTTGTCATGGCGCCCGTTCCTGTCGGAACGTCCATCGACGTGATCTCGAGACAAATCCGGTGGCCGGTCCTGAATTGATTAGCGGTAGCCAGAATCTGAATCTGATACTCGACAATCTCGCCCGGCTTGACGGGCCTAATGGAGTCGCGCGTCAGTGTGTGAAAGGGCTCACCCGGCTTCGAACGCGTCGGATCGATCTCCCGGTATGAGGCCTTGAGCCAGCCACGCGTTAACTCGCGTTCCGGCAGATCAGCGGGCACGGTTCGCTCTCCCTCCCGTGCGGTGACGACAGACACGTCCGGTCCGACATCTTTGAGAATGACGATCCAGTTGGTGTCGGTCTTGTCGATCTCCGCATGCAGCGTGAGACTGATCGGCCCGACGACGGTTAGATCTTGGGCAAGCGGATTGGTCATGTAGCGGAGCCGTTCAACCGTCGCGGTCTTTTTCAGCGGCATCTGCGTGAAGACATCGGGTTCGCCGGCGGCCGTCCCAGTCTGATCGGCCGGGCGCGGCGGGTTCGTGGTGAGACGTTGCCAATCATCAAGGTAGAACTTGACCCATTGTGTGCCAGGCAACGGCCAATCGGCGGCGGTCTTCCACTCGTTCGCACCCATCAGCCAGTAACGCACTGGCGGCTCGTCCATGATCCCGTTGTCGACACCCTTCAGCCAGTGATCGTACCAGCGGATAATTTCGTCGTGATACTCATGAAATGGCCGCTCCAAATGAGCGGGACCCGCGAAAAGAAGTTTGCGCGCAACTTTAACATTCTGAAAATAGTGCTGCGCGCCGAGCCAATGCAATTTGTAGGTATACGCATAAGCGCCCGAGCCGGTGTAGTACGGGATCTTTATTTTTTTGAACGTCTGCTCCGTCGCTTCGATCGTGCCATCCGGTTCCCACGGCGCGATCATTGTGTGGTACATGATGAAGGTCCGCTGTCCCTTCTGCGTCAAAATGTTGTAGAGGTTGGCGTACATCTTGAAATCGGGATTGGCCATGGCGGCGCGGAACAGTTTTTCTTCTTCCGCCGGCAGCTCTCCCGGAACACCGCGATTCTCGTGGACAGTGCTGAACACATCCAAGAGATAAGGGAAGGCGTGTAAGACCCCGCCCGGATAAAAGTCGCGAAATCCAAACATGCCACCGTAGGCGCTGCACGCGTCGTAGGGAAAGATTGCTTTCAAAGCCGGATGGCCCTGGGCGGCCGCGCGCCATTGCTCTCCGGCGTAGCCAGATATGCCGACCATGCCGACGTTTCCGTCGCACCAGGACTGCCGACTGATCCAGTCGATCACGTCGTAATGATCGGTGTCTTCGTGGCCGTAATGGCCCTCGGATTTGGCCGATCCTCGTGGCTGGGCGATCACATGGACGTAGCCATTGGCGATAAAGCGTCTTGTGTCCCCCGCTTCGAGCGGGCCAAACCAAAGCGGGGCATGGGCCGGTTGTGGCGGCAGGACATCGGCCATGTCCGGTCCTTGCAGGTCCTTATTATGCAGGGCGCACGCATATAGCACCGGGTATGGTCCCTGACCTTCGGGCCGGTAGACATCCAATGCCAGACGGACTCCATCTCGCATCCGGATCCGAAGGTCGCGCTCTTCAATCATGCGGAACGATCCCCGTTGGTCCGCGCCGGACCTGCAGGAGTCAATTAGACACTCCGCCGACGATAAGGATTGACGTTTTCCACTGCGAATGGGACCGCGGCCGCAAAAACTTAGGCCGCCAAGCGACGGCGCCATGCACCAGGTGAGACGCCTGTGGCCGCGCGGAAAGCCCGGTTAAAATGGCTCTGTTCAGAGAAGCCGACATCCAAGGCTATATCGACCAGCCGATTATGCTGGTCCGCAAGCAGCTGCTTCGCGCCCTCAATGCGCGCGCCGAGATGCCACAGGTGAGGGGTGGTCCCGGTGGAGGTCTTAAACGCGCGGCCGAATTGTGAGCACGACAGGCCGGCAAGGTCGGCCAGTTCAGACAACCGAATCTGCCTCGCGAGATTTTCGTGAATAAACTCGGTGACCTTGGACAACTGGCCCGATGTGAGCCCGAGCCGCCGATGGTCGCGTGCGGTTCTTGGTTTAAGGTTGGAAAGGCGAGCGACCATTGCAGTGACGACACTGTCGGCAAACAGCGCCGACCAGTCAGCTTTGTCGTCACTGAAAACCACAAGACGAGCGAGCTCCTGCAAGCTGTCGTCATTGAACACCAGGCAAAGCTCTTGCAGCGGCGCCGGAGAAAAATCGTCGCCCATTATTTCTCGTACACGGTCAACGTCCAGGATCAGACGAACCTCATCGACCTGACCGATATTGTCGGAGTAGCCCCACACCGGCGCCGCAGCGGGAATTATGCTCACGTGGCCGGCCGGTCGCTGCCGGCCCGAATGCCGCGATCCCTGGGGCACGCTCAGGTTGGGCCGTGCTTCACAGCGTCCGCCTGATTCATTGACCACCACCGAGAGCACCGGGTGATCGCAAGTCAGCAGGTGCCATGAGCGACCTGGAAGAGCCTCAACGTGAATAGCCTGTACGGCAATGCCACTCCACAGGTGCCTGTCGACCTTGATAGTACTGAGGTTATGCGAGCCGCTCGACTGAACGTCACTTCCGTTCATCGGCTTTCTCCCTGACGGGGCGCGTTCGAAGGGCCTTTGGCAGCCTCTTAATCCGGGTCCAATCCGTTCTTTGGCCTAGAAATAGGCCCCCCCTTTTTTTTGTCAACCTGGCGGATGCGGCCATCGGCTGGCTGCGATCGCATCGGGGCGGCCTCGCAGACACGTCCCAAACATGCTCATCTTTATCAAGACCGCACCGGCCCGTGTGGCCATCGTAAAGGGATCAGGTAACGCACGCGGCAGGTCACTGTGAGCGAACTAAGCTATGTGCACGGCCCGAACGGGCCGCCGTTGGTCGGTTCAACTATCGGCGCGTTTCTTCACGATGTTGTTGCGAAGCAGGGCGGCCGTGAGGCGATCATATCGGCTTCACAGAAAACGCGTTTGAGCTATGCCGAACTCCTGCAGCATGCCAAAACCTTTGGCTCCGGCTTGATCACGCTGGGACTTGATAGAGGGGACCGGCTCGGAATCTGGGCGCCCAACCGTGTCGAATGGGCTGTCATTCAGTTTGCGGCGGCGATGGCGGGATTGGTGCTGGTGAATATCAATCCGGCGTACCGTGTGACCGAACTCGAACATGTGTTGAAAGCATCCGGCTGCAAAGCTGTCGTCATCGCCAACCGTTTCAAGACCAGCGACTACCTCGCCATGGTGGCGGAACTCGTCGGCGACTTCGGCCGCGACACGAGAATCACCAGTGATCGGCTGCCCGCTCTTAGAGCCGTGATCGTGCTGGACGATCCCGAAAACGGCAAACGCCTGACTTATCGTGACGTCATGGCGTTCGGCGCGCGATCGAGTGCCGCTCTATTGGAGAGAGTCGCGACGCTGAATCTCGATGACGCTGTGAACATCCAGTTCACCAGCGGCACGACCGGGCTTCCGAAGGGAGTGACGCTGTCGCACCATAACCTGCTTAACAACGGCATCCAGGTTGGCGACGCGACTGGTATCCGTCTCGGCGACAGAGTTTGCATTCCGGTCCCGCTTTATCACTGCTTCGGAATGGTCATGGGTAATTTAGCCTGCCTCGGACACGCGGCAACCATGGTCTATCCGAGCGAATCTTTCGATCCGCTCGAGGTTCTTCGCACGATCGAAACTGAACGATGTACACACCTGTACGGTGTGCCTACAATGTTTATTGCCCTGCTCGGACACGAGCGCTTTCGTGACTTCGACCTTACGTCTTTGCGCGGCGGCATTATGGCTGGCGCGCCATGCCCAACGGAAGTTATGAAGGCCGTTATCACCGACATGAACATGTCAGAAATCACCATTGCTTACGGAATGACGGAAACCAGTCCCGTCAGCTTTCAGACTAGGCGCGACGATCCGTTCGAAGCGCGCGTCTCCACAGTCGGACGCGTTATGCCTCACGTTGAGGTCAAGATTGTCGATGCAAACGGCCACATCGTGCCGCGCGGCGAGCCTGGCGAGCTCTGTACCCGCGCCTATTCCGTCATGATCGGTTATTGGGAAGACCAGGAAAGAACGCGAGAAGTTCTTGAGCCTGCCGGCTGGATGCACTCGGGCGACGTCGCGACAATTGACGAAGACGGCTATTGCCGGATTACCGGCCGGATCAAAGACATCGTTATTCGCGGCGGCGAAAACATTTCTCCACGGGAAGTCGAAGAATACCTTTATCGGCATCCGGCCATTCGCGACGTGCAAGTGATCGGTGTTCCAGATGACAAATACGGTGAGGAGCTTTGCGCGTGGGTCGTCTTACGCCCTGACGCCAGCGTCACCGCCGACGACATACGCGAGTTCTGTCGCGGACAGATCGCCCACTACAAGATTCCCCGCTACATCAAATTCGTGGACGGATATCCGATGACCGCTACCGGCAAGGTACAAAAGTTTGTCATGCGAAAGTCCATGGCCGAGGAAATCAAGAGCCCTGGAAACAACGCCTGAAAGCGGTGGACATTCGGCGCGATGGAGAGGTGGATCCTGCGCGTTGTGCCACGTGAAGCAGAATGCGTGTTTCCGATCGCTGCAGTGAGACAAGAAAGTCTACCAATGCGCTCTTTTGTCTACACGGGACTGCAAGGCCGCGTCTTGTTCGGGTCCGGCAGTATTGAGAAGGTTGCGGAGGAAATTCGCGCGTTGAGCTGCAAGCGCGCGCTCGTTCTCTCAACGCATCAGCAGTCGGCGCTTGCGGAGGATCTTGCGGCCAGACTTGGCGACTTGGCAGGCGGCACATTCACCGGAGCCGTCATGCACACCCCGGTGGAGGTAACCGAAGCCGCACTGCAAGTCGTCCGGCAACGCCACGCCGACTGCACTGTCGCAATCGGCGGGGGCTCGACGACGGGTCTCGGCAAGGCGATCGCGCTGCGGGCCAATCTCGCTCAAATCGTCGTGCCAACAACGTATGCGGGCTCGGAAGCGACGCCCATTCTCGGGGAAACCGAGGCGGGCGTAAAGACGACGCGGCGGACCTTGAAAATCCTTCCCCAGGTAATCGTCTATGACGTCGATCTCACATTGAGTCTCCCGGTTTCGATGTCGGTGACTTCGGGATTGAACGCCATCGCGCACGCCGTTGAGGCGCTTTATTCACGCGAAGCCAATCCCGTTGTTGCACTCTTAGCAAAGGATGGAATCGCGGCGCTCGCTCGCGCGCTTCCTGTTATTGTCAAAGACGCCACGGATCGGGATGCGCGATCGGCCGCACTCTATGGCGCTTGGCTGTGCGGCGTATGTCTCGGTAGCGTCGGAATGTCCCTTCACCACAAGCTGTGCCACGTGCTTGGCGGGAGCTTCAATCTTCCTCATGCAGAAACGCATGCCGTCGTTCTTCCCCACGCCGTGGCCTACAATGAGCCGGCGACGACCGAGGCCCTTCGACCCATTGCGGAAATGCTGGAGGCGCCGACAGCTGCCGACGGGCTTTTCAATCTCGGGCAACGGCTGGGTGCGCCGACTACGCTCAAAGAACTTGGCATGCCATTGGAGGGCATTGAGACTGCTGCAACTCTCGCTGTTGCGAGTCCCTATCCCAATCCGCGGCCGCTAGATCGCGACGCTATCCGCAAGTTACTTGACGACGCTTATCACGGACGGCGGTCGGGACGCGGCGTTGGATACCATTGAAAGCCCGACATGCATAATTTCGATGAGACGATCATCACGAAGGCGGTGATCGAAAGGATCGCGGATACGCGCGACCCGCGCCTTAAGGAAATAATGACGAGCCTTGTCGCGCACTTGCACGCGTTTGCCCGCGACGTGCGCTTGTCATTCTCGGAATGGAACCAAGCGGTCGATTTTCTCACCCGCACGGGGCAAACCTGTACCGCCACGCGTCAGGAATTTGTGCTTCTGTCCGACACGATGGGCCTTTCCATGCTGGTCGACGCGATTGACAATCCCGCGGCTGCGGGCGTTACCGATTCAACTGTCCTCGGTCCGTTTTATGTGGCGGACCCGTCCGAGCGGCCGCTTGGCGCCGACATATCGGCTGATATGCAAGGCGAGCCACTGTTCGTCGAAGGTACGGTCTCGACCACCGACGGGCGCCGCATTGCGGGAGCCGTCGTCGATACCTGGCATTCCGACGATGATGGTTTTTACGACGTGCAGCTTCCCGACCTTTCGGACGCGGCGTTGCGTGGCCGCTTTCGCACCGATGCCGACGGTCGATTTTATTTCTGGTCCATTATGCCACGATACTATCCGATACCTGACGATGGCCCGGTTGGAGACATGCTGAAGGCGACTGCGCGTCACCCATTTCGCCCGGCGCATGTTCATTTTCTTATTGCCGCCCCGAACCATGCGACGCTCGTGACGCATGTGTTTGCATCCGACAGCCCTTACCTCGACAGTGACGCTGTCTTCGGCGTTAAGGACACCCTGATCCGCGACTTCACGCATGAGGCCGCGGGTGTTGCCCCCGATGGCAAAGTCATGTCGGGGGCGTGGCGCAGATTGTCATTCGATTTCGGACTTAAGGAAACACGGATTCGACCATCCTAACGTAACGGACGAGCGGGCGTGGCTTTAGCGTGACCGCGCAAAAGCACGTTGATGGTTCACCGCACGCTGAGCAATGCGCTTGCCCGTGAGGAGGCCTCGATGCCCGCAAGGAGCCCGTACCCATGAAGCCGGTAGTTATCGCCGTCGCTATTACCGGATCCGTTCCGCGGAAACGCGACAATCCCGCTGTACCGATCACGCCCGCCGAGCAAATCGAATCCATCCACGAGGCGTTCGAAGCCGGCGCCTCGCTCGCTCATATTCACGTTCGCAATCCCGATGAGAGCCCGTCTTCGGATCCGGCCCTTTTTGCCCAAGTGCAAGACGCGGTCCGTAAACTTTGTCCAGGCATCATTGTCCAGTTCTCGACCGGCGGGCGTGGCCGAGACCCGGCCGCGCGGGGCAGCGCGCTCTTTCTCAAGCCCGACATGGCCTCGCTCGCCACCGGATCGGTGAACTTTCCGACCATCGTCTACGAAAATTCGGCTGGTTTTGTGGAGGCTCTGGCGGCACAGCTCAAAGAACATAGCGTCTCGCCGGAGATTGAAGTCTTTGATCTGTCGCATATTCACGGTGCGCGAAAGTTGATCGACCGCGGCCTGATTAGCGATCGCCCCCACGTGCAATTCGTCATGGGAATTAAAAATGCTCTGCCGGCGGAGCCGCAGATCCTAAATTACCTGTACGACGAGCTGCGACGCGTTCTTCCGAATGCGACATGGACTGCGGCCGGCATCGGCCGTTACCAAGCGGAAGTCATAAACTGGACGCTTGCCAAAGGAGCGTCCGCCGTCCGCACAGGTCTGGAAGACAATATCCGCATTACCAAGGACCGATTGGTGCGAAGCAACGCCGAGTTGGTTCGGATTGCCGTTGCGGCCTGCGAGCGCCATGGCCGCCGGCCCGCGACGCCGGCCGAAGCGCGGTCGATCCTTGGTCTTCTAAATAAAGCGGGCGCGCCGCCGTAGTGCGGCTTGAAGGTTGCGTTCGGAGCCTTGGCTTTAACCCCTGCGTCGAAGAGAGATCATCGTGAGCCTGCTGGGCACCTCCATCGACTCCGCCACGCCGAGCTTCCAAGCCAATGCCCGTCATCACCGCGCTCTGGCTGCGCAGCTGCACGAGCGCTGCTCCAAAGTGGCTCTAGGCGGATCGAGCGCCGCGCGAAAGCGCCATCTTGCCCGTGGCAAGCTGCTGCCGCGTGACCGCGTCAACCGATTGCTCGATCCAGGTTCGCCCTTTCTCGAAATCGCGGCCCTGGCCGCGTACGACATGTACGGTGGCGAGGCGCCGGCAGGAGGGTTGATCACCGGAATTGGCCGCGTCTGCGGCGAACAAGTGATGATCGTCGCCAACGACTCGACCGTGAAGGGCGGTGCTTACTTCCCGATGACCGTCAAGAAGCACATCCGGGCACAGGAGATCGCCGAAGAAAATCGGCTACCTTGCATTTACCTCGTCGATTCAGGTGGTGCCAATCTTCCGCACCAAGCAGATGTGTTTCCCGATCGCGACCACTTCGGCCGGATTTTCTACAACCAAGCAAACATGTCCGCGGCAGGAATCCCCCAGATCGCCTGCGTGATGGGAAGCTGCACTGCCGGTGGGGCCTATGTGCCTGCGATGTCGGACGAGACCGTGATCGTTCGAAACCAGGGCACGATCTTCCTCGGTGGTCCGCCATTGGTGAAGGCCGCCACGGGAGAAGTCATCACCGCTGAAGAATTGGGTGGTGCAGATGTACACGGTCGCCGTTCGGGCGTGGTCGACCATGTTGCAGAGAGCGATGATGATGCGCTCAACATCGTGCGCAGCATCGTCGCGACGCTCAATCGCATTAAGCCGGCATCCGTCGTCCTCAAAGCCAGCGCGGCGCCGCAATACAGTCCCGACGACCTTTATGGCGTTCTGCCAGCGGACGTTCGGGCGCCGTACGACGTGCACGAAGTCATCGCGCGAATCGTCGATGGTTCTGAATTCCACGCGTTCAAGCCGCTTTACGGAACTACATTGGTGTGTGGCTTCGCGCACATCTGGGGCGCACCGGTTGGCATTCTTGCCAACAACGGCGTTCTGTTTTCCGAGAGCGCACTGAAGGGCGCGCATTTTATCGAGTTGGCCTGTCAACGGCGCATCCCGCTGCTCTTCCTTCAGAACATCGCGGGTTTTATGGTCGGTGGTCGTTATGAAGCAGAAGGCATCGCCAAGCACGGCGCTAAACTGGTGAATGCGGTGGCCACCGCCAGCGTCCCGAAGATAACTTTGCTCATCGGCGGTGCGTTTGGTGCGGGATACTACGGCATGTGCGGAAGAGCGTATGGACCGCGCTTTCTGTTCATGTGGCCCAACGCTCGGGTTTCCGTCATGGGCGGCGAGCAGGCTGCGGCCGTTCTGGCCACAGTGCATCGCGATGCCGACCGATGGACTCCCGATGAGGCAGAAGCGTTCAAAACGCCGATCCGAGAACGCTATGAAGGCGAAAGCAATCCCTATTATGCGAGCGCCCGCATTTGGAATGACGGCATCATCGATCCGGTCCAGACCCGCGACGTCCTGGGCCTCGCTTTGCACCTGACGTTGAACAGCCCGATACCGGACGGGCCGCGCTTCGGCGTCTTCAGGATGTGACCAGCCATGGCTTTAGACATGCGTGATCAATGATCTCCTCCGTACTGATTGCCAACCGTGGTGAAATTGCCAACCGCATTATCCGGACGGCCCGGCGGCTGGGCGTACGGACACTCGCGATCTATTCGCCTGTTGATGCACACCTGCCGTTTGTCCGGGAAGCTGACGATGCTGTGCATATCAACGCCGCGACGCCGCGCGAAACCTATCTCGACATCGAACGCATTATAAAGACAGCGCTGGAATACAAAGCTGAAGCCGTTCATCCCGGATACGGGTTTCTTTCCGAAAATGCTGATTTCGCTGAAGCCGTCCGGAAAGCCGGACTGGTCTGGATCGGCGCACCTCCGGATGCTATTCGGGCGATGGGACTTAAGGATGCGGCAAAAGAGCGGATGATCGCGGCCGGCGTGCCCGTGACACCGGGCTATCTCGGAGCGGATCAATCGCCCGCCGTTCTGCGAATGGAGTCCGAGCGGATCGGCTATCCCGTGCTAATCAAGGCAGTCGCCGGAGGCGGCGGCAAGGGCATGCGGCGCGTGCATTCCGCCGAGCAGTTCAACGATGCTTTGGAAAGCTGCCGGCGGGAAGCTATCGCCGCCTTCGGGGACGATCGCGTGCTAATCGAGAAATACGTTCTCAATCCTCGGCATATTGAAGTGCAGGTGTTTGGCGACCAGTATCGTCATATCGTCCATCTTTTCGAGCGAGATTGTTCGCTGCAGCGTCGCCACCAGAAAGTCATTGAGGAAGCTCCCGCGCCCGGGATGGACGGCGAGACGCGGCGCGCCGTCTGCGAGGCCGCGGTGCGGGCCGCCGCAGCGGTCGACTATGAAGGCGCGGGGACTATCGAGTTCATCGCTGACGGCAGCGAAGGTCTTCGGTCCGATCGCATCTGGTTCATGGAAATGAATACCAGGCTCCAGGTGGAGCACCCGGTGACCGAGGCCATCACGGGACAAGATCTTGTCGAGTGGCAGTTCCGCGTCGCCTCAGGCGAACCGCTGCCGCTGACTCAAGATCAACTGACCATAAACGGCTGGGCGGTTGAGGCTCGTCTCTACGCAGAAAATCCAGCCGCTGGATTTTTGCCTGCCATAGGCGTTGCGAAACATCTGAAGCTGCCCATCGATGTCCGCGTCGATATCGGTATCGCCGAAGGCGACGAAGTCACTGCATTTTACGATCCGATGATCGCCAAGCTCGTCGCGCGCGGACCCAATCGCAAGGCCGCAGCTCGACAGTTGGCCAGCGCATGCGGTAACATCGAGGTATGGCCGCTGAAAACGAACGCCGGCTTTCTCACGGCGGCGCTCAGCAGTGAGGCGTATCTCTCCGGGGAGGTCGACACCGGATTTATCGAGCGGCGGGCAAGCGAGCTTCTTGAGAATTCAGAACCGCCCGCAGCAGCCCGACAGGCGGCGGCGCGCGCGCTGCTCGCCTCTGGTCCGGATCAACCTTGGTTGGCGCTGGTCGGCTTTCGGGCCAACGCAGTCGCCAATCGCGATATCCGGGTGCGAATAGCGGAAGTTGACTATGTCGTCACTCTGGACGATGCGCCGTCCGGCGCTCGCGTCGTGGCGGTCAATGGTGAGCGGGTCGTGTTCTATCGCGGCGGCGCCTGGCCGTTCTCGGCTTTCCGATATCACCAGCGAGGCGGTGAAGGAGCCCATGCGTCCGGAAGTGGAGCAATCGTATCCCCCATGCCCGGGCGTGTGGTCAGCGTCGAGATCTCCGTAGGAGATCGGGTGATCAAAGGTGCCAAGCTCCTTGTCGTGGAAGCGATGAAGATGGAGCACAGTCTGGTCGCACCGTTCGACGGTGTGGTCACAGAGCTGCGTGCCAACGTGGGAGATCAGATCACCGAAGGCGCCCTGCTCGTCCGCATCGACGAACCGCAACATCAGCGGCTTGGCTGACATCTCCGTTGCCTGTGGCGTGGCAGTTAGGCAAACTTACAGGAGCGCGGCTTTGACATGATCGCGATCAAACGGGAGATCCCGCAGACGTTTACCGGTCGCGTCGTAGAATGCATTGGCGATGGCGGCTGGCACCGGCGGCAATGCCGCTTCCGCGACGCCTAAGGGCGGCAAATCCGGATGGTTGATCAGGATGATGTCGAGTTGCGGGACATCAGAAAATGTCAGAATCGGATAACTTGCCCAGTCACGCGATTTGATCCGCTCACGATCGAAGCGCACCGCTTCCTTAAGTGTCCAGCTGACGCCTTGGATAATCGCGCCTTCCACTTGGTTGGTTAGCCCGTCCGGGTTGATGATAAGGCCCGCGTCGACGGTCGCCGTAACGCGCTCGACGCGGATCGTGTTTTTGGTCCGATCAACGATGATATCAGCGATCAGGGCGACGTAGGCCTTGTTGGTTTCGTAGCGCACGAACGCTATTCCGCGGCCGCGCGTACCGTCGCCTTTTTCTCCGGCTCGCCAGTGGGCGCGCTTCGCAACCGATTGAATAACCGCTTTTGCGCGCTCGTCGTTCAAGTGCCGAAGCCGGTAATCGACCGTGTCGACTCCTGCGATCTCGGCCAATTCATCCATGAAAGACTCGATGGCGAAAACGTTTCCGAACGCGCCAAGCGAACGCAGCGAAGAAACCCGCACCGGCATTGTCGGCAGAAAATGCTCGATGATCCGTTGGCTAGGGAAATCATAATAGGGAACAGCATTTCGGTCGGTACCACCCGCCGGCAACGGGATCTCGATGGGTGGCGAAGGTTTGAAGGGCTTGGCCAGGTGCCAGGCAGCCAAAAGATTGACTCCGCCGGGTATTCCTGGCCGCATAAGATATGAGTTGCTCCATAGATCGAATTGCCAATCGACGATTGAACCGTCCGCCGCCAAGCCCGCCTGAAGGCCGAGCGACATCGCGCTCCCGAAAGGTTCCCATGCGAACTCGTCGTCACGCATCCACTGGACTTTCACCGGCGCTCCGTCGACCGCTCGGCTCAACAGCGCGGCATCAAGTGCCGCGTCGTCAGCACCGTTATGGCCGTAACAGCCGGACCCTTGAGCGTGAATGACCCGAACCCTTTCGGTCGGCAGGCCCATCGCTGTCGCAAGGGTGGAATGCAGCGGAAAGGGCCCCTGCGTATGCGACCAAACGGTCAGGGTGTCGTCCCGCGTCATCGCAAGCGCACAGCACGGTCCAATCGATGCGTGCGCGATATAGGGTTTCGAGTAGGCGGCCGAAGCGGACTTAACCGCCGGTGCTGCGTCGGGAGGCGCCGCTCGCGCGTTCACGGTCGTGACCTTAGCATCGGGCGCGCCGCGTAGGTATTCCACCATATGCGCTTCGTCGGGAAGATCGGCTGGCGTCGACCATACGGCGGCACGTTGCAACGCGGCGCGAGCCGCTATGGCCTGCTCCTCCCGTTGGGCCACCACGCCGAGGAAACGGCCGTCCCGTACCACTTTAACAACGCCCGGCATTTGGCTAGCAACTGCTTCGTCGCAAGCAGTTAGTTCGGCGTTATATGTCGGAGGCCGTACCACTCTGCCAAACAGCATGCCTGGCAAACGCATGTCCTGTAAGAATGCTTCGCCACCCGTAACCTTTGCCGGGATATCAAGTCGCGGGACGGACCTGCCAATGAGACGAAACGCGGCGGGGGGCTTCACGCTGACATTATCATCCACATCCCGGGCCAGCGGTCCTTCTGACGCGAGATCCCAGTAGGTCACCCGCTTCCGGGACGGGCCGACTATGGTGCCGTCGTCGATCCTTAGGCTGCCCGCTTCGACGCCGAGCTTGACCGCCGCCATCTGCAAAAGGATTGCGCGAGCATTCGCGGCTGCATAGCGAATAGCGGTACCGCCGGTATCGATCGAGGCGCTGCCCGCGGTATAACTTTCATTGGGAGATCCAACGGTATCAACGGGAAGCATTCGAATTCGACTGAAATCGACTTCAAGCTCTTCCGCGGTCATTTGCGCCAGCGCAGTGAGATTGCCCTGACCGAGTTCCACCTTTCCGGTAAAAACCTCTACGCTGCCCTTCGGACCGATCCGTAGCCACGCATCCAGACGCTTGTTCGTTTGCAGATCGGCCGGAATCTTGTTAGTGGCCGATTGTGCCAGGGCGTTGACGGGTCTCAGGGTAAAGAAAAACAACAGACCCGCCGCAGCGCTGCCGAAGGTGCGACGCGATATTCTTGTCGGCTGACGATTGGCTGCCACCCCGCTCACGTCGGACTCCGTTTCGCCACTGACTGTACCGCTCGAATGATGCGCGAATGCGTCCCGCAGCGGCATAGAACCGGCGCTAGAGCTTCGATAATTTCCTCCCGGCTCGGATTTTTCTTGCCATCGAGCAAACCCTTCGCGGTCATAATCATACCGTTGGTACAGTAACCGCACTGCGCCGCCTGCGCAGCCATGAAGGCTTTCTGAAGCGGGTGAGGCTGCGCGACGGTTCCCAGTCCTTCCAGAGTCTCTACGGTTCGATCTCCGACGACCGATAGGGGGAGCATGCAAGAGCGCGTGACCTCGCCGCCGACGATGACGGTGCATGCGCCGCATTGCCCTAGCCCGCAGCCGAACTTTGGCCCATTGAGACCGAGATCGTTTCGCAGAATGTACAAAAGCGGCGTGTCGTCAGCCGCAGTGACGGCGTGTTGTTTGCCGTTCACCCTGATTTGAATCGTGCCTGTCACCGTAGCATCCTCACGTCGCGCGGCGCCGGCCGGGGTCTGCGGCGACATAGAGAAAGCCGCCCGCCATAACGACATTCTTCAAGAAATGGAATTGCGTATTCGGATCGGCAAAATTTGTGTACGCGACGAGTGCTGTCGCAATGCACCACACGGCAAGGATCCCTGCGGCGATGCGGGTCTGAAAACCCATCAATACGGCAAGACCTCCACCGACTTCCACTGCGATCGCGAGGCCCACAGCTGCCATCGGGAATGGCAGGCCGAGCTTGGTGAAATAGGCTGAATAAAATGACGGCGCGAGGATTTTCAGGCATCCAGCCCAGATGAAAGGGATGCTCAAGAGAGCGCGCGCCAACAGCGGTATCAGCCTATATGCGGCGCCTGTACTCGCCATCGTCTCGTCGGACATATCAATCTCCATCGCGCGCCAGTCTGAGCGACGCTGATTTTCGCTCGGTCTGGCCAAAGTTTCTTGTCACAAATGCGCGGGTTTGGGATGGCTCAATTAAGCCAAACGCTCATTCAAGCTAAGCCCTGGCGATCCCAAACGTGCCCGTACTGTTCAAGACCGATCCGCTTGCCCGATCTAAGCGACGAGTAACCGCTAATTCGACGTCGCCGGTCCGGTTAATGAGCAAGGAATGGCCATACAGACACAGGTTCTCATCGTGGGCGCCGGTCCCGTCGGCTTGTCGCTGGCACTCGATCTCGGATATCGGGGCGTACGATGCGTGCTGGTGGAACAGAAGGCCGAACCGCAATTCCTGCCCAAGATGGAGCGATGCAATGCGCGCACCATGGAAATGTATCGGCGTATAGGAGTTGCTGAACCGATTCGTGCTGCGGGGTTGACTGCCGACTTGCCGATGGACGTCTTCGTCATCCGCTCCATGACCGAACCGCCGATCCTGCATCTGCCGTATCCTTCGGTCGACGAGGCGCGCCGGCGTATCCAGGACACTAACGACGGCAGCGTGCCGCTTGAGCCCTATCAACTCATTTCACAATACACCCTTGAGCCTGTCTTGAAGTCGCTGGCCGAGCAAGTGGCCGCAATCGACGTTAGATATGGGACAGAGTTTCTCGAGTTCTCCCAGAACCGAACGGGCGTAACTGCAACCGTGCGCGGGCCCAATGGAAAGACCGAAAAAATTCGATGCGCTTACATGGTCGGGTGCGACGGCGGGGGCAGCCGGGTTAGAAAGCAGCTGGGGATTCGGTTGCGCGGCGAAGCGAACATCGCGAAATTTCGGCAAGGCCTGTATCGCTGCGAGGCCTTGTTCGGCAGGTTGCCGCTCGGCAACGGCCCGGGGCATGGCCGGCACTACCTGGTCGCCGACGATCGTTCCAGCTTTCTAATCATGCAGGACTCCACGCGTTATTGGACCATGCATGCCGACGTGGAGTCAGATGACGAGATGCGCACTCAGTTTCAGGCCGTCGTCGGCGCCCCGGTTGATTTCGAAATGGTCTATTGCGGCGAGTGGCGACAGAACTTGCTGCTCGCCGAGCAGTACCGACAGGGACGCGTCTTCCTCGCGGGCGACGCTGTCCACCTTGTCATTCCGGCGGGTGGCCTCGGCATGAACACAGGTGTCGGGGACGCTTTTGACCTGTCCTGGAAATTGGCGGCGACCCTAGAAGGATGGGGCGGCCCTAAACTCCTTGCGTCGTACGAGATCGAGCGCCGGCAAATCGGCGAACGTAATGTCGGCGCGTCGCGCCATGCCGCGCTGGGCTATCGCAATTGGCGGCGGCTATGCAGCCCGGACGTTTATGAAAAAAGCCCGCAAGGCGAGGCAGCCCGCAATCGGCTTGCGGTTGTGGCCAATGTCGAGCAGCGCAAAGTCAACGAGATGGCCGGCGCCGAGTTAGGCTATCGCTACGTCGACTCTCCGATCATTGACGACATTCCCGGAGGGCCCGAGCATTTGTTCCTTGACTATCGGCCGACGACATGGCCAGGGACCCGGTTGCCGCACGTTTGGCTCAACGACGGCACGGCAGCGCACGATCAAATTCCAATTACGGGCTATACGCTCCTGCGCTTAGCCGAAAGCGCGCCAAGCGCGCCGATCGAGGCCGCGTTTCAAGCGCGCGGGGTTCCACTTCAGGTAGTCGCGCTTCGCGGCGATACCATCCGTGGCGTCTACGAGAGGGATCTCGTGCTGGTGCGTCCCGATCTGCATATCGTTTGGCGCGGCGATCGTCCTCCGCATGATCCCGGCCGCTTGGCCGCGATCGCCGCGGGTTTCGGCGACAGCTCAACCCGTCATTAACCCGCCAGTCTTTGGCGCGCCGGTGCGACCTGAATTCTAAACATGCGCATCAGCGTCAAGACCGGCCCTCTTATCACGCGTATCCGGTCGTGATGACGACTATGCCGTTCGATCGTCGTCTGATTTGCTCGCGTGGCAAAATATGAACCTCAGCTGGAGTAGGCCATGAGAGACAAGATCACGCTCGAAGAACATTTCGCGATCGACCTTACGATCGAACAGTCGAAGATATACGCGAAGCCTGGTGTTTGGGAAAAGCTGCGCGCGGATTTGTTGGACGTCGAGCAGCAGCGTCTGGAGCGGATGAGCGAGAGCGGCACCGCGTTCGCGATTCTATCCCTGAACGCGCCGGGGACTCAGGGGATTCCCGACCCTAAAGAAGCAACCGAGGTAGCCGAGCGTGCAAACGACGCCCTGGCAGATTTCGTGTCGCGCCATCCGCGACAGCTGGGCGGCTTCGCGGCTTTGCCGATGCAGGATCCTGACGCCGCAGGCCGGGAACTGGAACGCTGTATCCGGGACCTTGGCTTCCACGGCTTTATGGTCAACGGCTTTGCCCAGGTCGGCGATCCAGACACTATCGTTTATTACGACGATCCTCGCTTCAATGATTTCTGGAAGACCGTCGAGAATCTGGGCAAGCCTTTCTATCTGCATCCGCGCGATCCATTGCCGGCGAATGCGAGAGCGTTTCAGAATTTTCCTTGGCTCGGAGCACCGACTTGGGCTTTTGCTATGGAGACCAGCACACACGCTCTTCGCTTGCTGACGAGCGGCCTGTTCGACCGCCATCCCAAGCTCCAGATGATCCTGGGTCATATGGGAGAGTGTCTTCCGTTCCATATCTGGCGCATCGACCACGCGCTGCAGATCGCTCCGCGCGGCAACCCTGCAAAACGGCCCGTCAGCGCTTATCTGCGCGATAACGTGTACATCACCACGACCGGCGTCTTTCATACGCCAGCGATGATAATGACCATGTTGACGGTCGGAAGCGATCACATTCTTTTCTCCGTGGATTACCCGTTCGAAATTTATGCCGAAGCCGCAGCATGGTTCGACACCTGCGAGATCAGCGAAGCAGACCGTCGCAAGATCGGCCGCGACAACGCCCGAAAGGTATTTGGCCTGCCTTAAGCCCTTGCGCCGGGCCGTCGGGTTGCCCGCCGGATCGTGATCCGGACGTAGGGTCCAAAGATGCACATTGCCGTCAAGACGCCGGTTTTGGCTCTGCTAGCGTCATAGCGCTGGACACCGGCGCAGCCCGATTTGACCGAGCAGCCAAACATCGAAGGGGGACGGGCCACATGGCCATGACCGAGCGCAACGACGCAGATGCGCTGGACGTGACCGCGCTGATCGATCGCGGCAATTTCGGCAGGTTTCAGCTTCAGGTCGTCTCGCTGTGCGCTCTTGTGGCGCTGCTCGATGGTGCCGATACGACGTCAATCGCCATCGCGGCAAAGGCAATCTCAACCAAATTGAGCGTGCCGATGAGCAGTTTGGGGGTGATCTTTGCCGCGTCGACTCTCGGCGCAGCGCTCGGCGCCATGACTTTCGGTCCTTTGGCCGACCGCTTCGGTCGTAAGGGGCTACTTCTGGTAGCGACGATGATATTCGGTTTGTTCACTCTGCTCACGGCAGACGCCAATTCGTTCGCGAGTATCACGATATGCCGGCTCCTCGCTGGCGTCGGTCTTGGCGGCGCCACCCCCTGCTTCCTCGCGCTTGTCTCGGAGTACGTACCGTCGCGCCTGCGCGGCACCGTGGTTACCGTGTTGTGGGCTAGTTTCCCGCTGGGCATCATGGTGGGGGGATTTGTCAACTCCTACCTTGTCGCAACGTTCGGTTGGGAATCGATCTTCCGTGTCGGAGGCCTCTTGCCGATAATCGTCGCGGTGATCCTCGGGTTGGCGTTGCCGGAGAGCCTGCAATTCCTTATCGTTCGACGCAATGCCATCGACAAGGCAGCCGCTATTGTCAGCCGCTTGGCGCCGGGTCTAGCCGGGGACAAGACCCGTTTCGTTGCCGCCTTCAAACAACCGGCAAACGTGCCTGTGAAGCAGCTCTTCACCCAGGGCCGCGCCGTTAGCACGCTCTTGCTCTGGATTCCGTTTTTTGTGGCGTTCGGGGTTCTGGCGGTCGTCGTGTTTTTCACGCCGGCGCTATTACGTTCGGCAAGCAGCCCGGCTGCGGCATCGGCCGGGGCTCTGGTCAACGGCTTCCACGGCTTGGGCTCGTTGGTCGGGACGGCGGTCTCCGGGCGCCTCGTTCAGCGCTATGGGCCGGCGGTGATACTCGGCACGGGTCTCCTGATCGGCGCGGTATGCACCGTTCTGCTGGGGTTCAGTGTCACCACGGTTACCCTTGCCGCAATGGCGACGGCAATGATCGGTCTGTTCCTCGGCATTGCGGGAGCGGGTAGCATCGCAGTGGCGGCGCTCCTATATCCGACGGCAATCCGCGCAACGGGCATCGGCTGGGGGATGGGAATGGGCCGTGCCGGCCAGGCCGTTATGCCGCTGATAGCCTCTTGGCTCCTCACTCAGGGCGACGGCGAGATGATGCTGCTGGTGATGGCGGCGGTGTTGACAACGTCGATTATCGGCGTGTTTCTTCTTGGACTCTCAATGAACCGGACTGGTCTTGCTCAAACCGTCGCCGTCGCCGTTTCCGATCCATCATCGCTGTAAGCGGCTTCCGTCGCGGCTTCAAGGAGGCTCTCATGCGTGCTGTCCAGGTGGCGAAGACGGGCGGCCCCGAGGTGCTCGACTGCGTTGAGGTGCCAAAGCCCGGGATAAAAGACGGGCAAGTTCTTGTCCGGATACACGCGATCGGCGTCGGCAAACCCGATGTTCTTGTGCGCACCGGGGTCTACAGATGGATGCCGCCGCTTCCGGCAATCCCGGGCATCGAGGCAACGGGCCACGTCGCTGCCCTCGGCAGCGGTGTGCAGGGGTTGCGCGTAGGTGAGCCTGTTTTTGTCTATCCGTGGAAGACACGCGGCTGCTACGCCGAGTATGTAACGGTGCAGGCGGGCGATGTGACGTCGCTTCCCGCGACCATCGATCTCGACGATGCCGCGACGTTCTCGAATTTCCTCGTTGCGCGGGCGATTCTTCACGAAGTACCCCGCGGTCCCACGCTCCGGACGCTTTACGTGAACGGCGCGGCAGGCGGCGTTGGCAGTGCGATAGTCCAGATCGCGAGCCTTGAAGGGATCGAGGTGATCGCGGGCGCGAGTTCGGCTGCGAAGTGCGATTTCGCGCGGACGGTCGGCGCACGCCACACGATCGACTACTCGCGCGAGAACGTCGCTGAACAGGTACTCGCGCTCACTGACGGCCGCGGCGTTGACCTCGTCTGCGACCAGATCGTGGGGCCGAACTTCACCGATTCGATCCGCATGCTTGCGAACTGGGGCACAGTCGTCTCGTTCAATGCGATGGGCGGGATGCCCGCGCAAGAGACATTCACGGCGATGCGGGCGAACCTGGCGAAAAGCCCTGGCATCCGCTGCTTCACGCTGCACAGCTATGATGACGATCCGGACAGTATCCGGCGCCTCGTCAAAGAGACGGTCAGTCTATTCGCGAGCTCGGGCATACGGCCCGCAATCTTCGAGCGGATTCCGCTCGCCGCAGCACGTAGAGCGCACGAGCTCCTCGACAGCCGCGTAATCCTGGGCAAGGTGATCCTTAAACCCTGATCTCTTGTCCTGACACTCCCGCTCCGATTGCCCTCTAGTCGAGCATCGGATCGCAGTTCGTTTTGAGCGCTGCGCTGCGACTCGCACCATGGTGAATCCTAACGCACCGCTGCTTGACATGACCGTGAGCGGTATCGAGTGAGGGCAATAGTTCTTAGTAAGCTCGCCAGGCAATTCGATTGCGTCGGTTTAGATCTCTTGGCGCGCCATTTCGGGATATTTCGTTGCGTCGTGCTCCGGATAGAATCAGAACTTTGATCAATGCGCCGGCAGAGGCCGCCTTCTGCCGGCACCCTACCAAGTGAGCTTTAGTTCCGCGCGCGCGGCAAGTTTCGCGAGGCTCGACCTTTCCCGCACGAAGTCTGCTAACGCAGGCCACCGGCAAGTATCCGTGTGCCTTGACCTGACTGACCAGCCGATGGTATCGTTGTCCGATCTATCGTATCGATAAACGATACAAGGAGTGCTGCCGTTCGCGATCTCGGTCAACGGGTGCCGCTTTACCATCGGTCGTTGGATTTTGACGCGCTATGGCGCGATTATCCGCCGGCCCCGGATTATTTCGACACGACATATCGGCGGTCGCGCGATGCGCTCCGGCCGGCGCAGGAACAGCGGTTCCAACAGCAAATAGAGCGCGCCTGGCAAATCCCGTTTTACCAACGGCTTTGGGCAAAGGCTGGTATACAGCGCGGCGACATTCGCGGACTGGATGACCTGACCCGGTTGCCCACGTTTTCAGTCCACGACATGCGCGAAAGCATCGCGCGCAATCCGCCCTGGGGCGATCTCATCGGCCTCGACCCGCAGCGCGACGACCCGATTCCGCTGGTGTTCCAGACCAGCGGCGGCACAACCGGCCTGCCCCGCGTCATGATGTACGCACCGCAGGACCGTGAAGTCATGAACATCAATACCGCCCGCCGCATGTACATGCAGGGGGTGCGGCCATTCGATTTGGTTCAAGTTGCTCTCGCGACCGGCCTTCCGAATGCCGGTTTCCTGATGCGGGAGAGCCTTTGGAAATATACCGGTGCCGTTCCGATCATCTCGGGTCCCGGGAACCAAACGTCCACCCGCCGACAGGTCGAACTGATGAAGGGCTGGGGTGTTCATTTCTTTGCGGCGCTTGGATCCTATCTTCGGCACGTTGCAGCTGTCGCGCGCGACGAGCTGAAATTTGATGTACGTGAATTGAAGCTTAAAGGGTTGCTGTCTTGGCTAGGTGTCGATGACCGGAAATCGCTCGAAGAACTGTGGGGAGCCGACGTCTTCGACAATTACGGGACAAACGAACTCGGCACGGTCTGTTGCGATTGCAAGTACAAGACTGGAATGCATGTTTTTGAAGATTCTTTCATAGTGGAAATCGCAGACCCGGAAACCCTGGAAACTAAACGGGAGGGCGAAAGGGGCACGCTGATTGTGACGGCGCTATTCAAACACGTAGCGCCAATGATCCGCTTCAACACCAACGACGTTTTGTCCTTCGTTTCAGGCGAGTGCCCTTGCGGATCCACCCACAGGCGCCTTTCGCAGCTGTTCGGCCGCGCCGACAACATGGTGAAAATCCGTGGCGTGAACGTCTTTCCGGAGGCGGTCGGCGCGTGCGTCGCCGAGTTTGGCCAATCCAACGGGGAGTATGTCTGCGTCGTCGACCAGACGTCGGCTTCGGGCCGTGAAGAAATGACGATTATGGTCGAAGCGGCTGACCTTTCGGTCGCGAAAGCCGATCTCGCCGCGGCGCTGTCGGCGCGCCTTCACGATGCTCTCGGTGTGTCATTCAGAGTCGATGTCGTGGGCAGAGGCGAGCTTAGCCGTTTCACCGGAATTGACGAGGTCATGAAAGTTCGCCGCCTTATCGACCGGCGCAGACACTGAGTTCAACGACGGCCCCACACTACGGACAGTTAGACGGCATGGAGTCAGTCTGATGCGTATCTTCGATTGCCATTCGCACTGGGCAACGCCGGGTCGCACGGTCCTGCGGACCGACGAGGATTGGCTTCACGCCAAGCGCGTCTTTCAGATGGAAAGGCAGACTTTCAGCGACGAGGAGCAGGCCGCCTATTTCCGCAAGTACAGGGTTAGGACGATACTCGATCTTTCTTATCCCAAGGAACTTCCAATCGAGGATATGCGGCTTCATCACGATTACGCCCTCGATTATCAGCGGCGGTATCCGGACGTGGTGTTCGGTCACTGGCTGCAATTCCAGCCGCGGAAAACCGACGAAGCGCTCGCAGAGTTTCAGCGTTGCGCCGAGGCTGGCGCAGGATTCGTCGGCTTCTGCGTCAATGGCCAATCGACCGGAGTGCCCGCGAGCGAGCCTGTGTGGGATCCGTTTTACAGGCGATCAATCGATCTGGGCATCCCGGTCATGATCCTGTGCGGCCTGACTGGGATCGGACAGGGACATCGCGGCGGCAAAGGCATTGTTCTCGATCATGGCCACCCCCGGCACATCGATATGGTGGCCGCACGATATCCGGAGCTTCAGGTGCTGGCGGCACGTCCGGCCTACCCGTGGCAGGACGACATGATTGCCATCCTTCTGCACAAAGGCAACGTCCACTACGAATTGCACGGCTGGGGTCCGCAACATTTCACGCCGGCGCTCAAGAAGGAGATACGCGGGCGCTTGCAAGATCGCATCATGTTTGGCTGCGATTTTCCCGGCTTGACGTTCGAGAGGCTGCTGCCCGCCTGGCAAAGTGAAGGTTATTCCGAAGACGTATTGGAGAAGGTTCTTTATCGCAATGCGGAGACCTACTTTCCCGGTGCTGCGTCGGAAGAAGCCGTCGTTGGGGCCACTGTCGCAGGAGCCCAGTCATGAGAGTTTGGACTACTTTCGGATACGTCACAGCAAGCGCGCTCATCTTATTGACCGCCGTCGCGGCAGCGCAAGCGCAGATCGCTTTTCCGTCGAGAGCCGTGGAAATTATCGTGCCGTATCCTCCGGGAGGTGTCACCGACGTTATCGCCCGAAAACTGTCGCACGAACTTCAATCCGTCACCGGCCAGCCTTTCGTCGTCGAGAACAAGCCGGGCGCTACGGGCATCATAGCCGCCAATATTCTTAAACATGCGGCGCCTGACGGCTATACCCTGATGATGGGAACCGCATCGCAGATGACAGTTTTGCCGGCGATCAAGGCGAACGTGCCGTTCGATCCCGAAAAGGACTTTACGCCACTCTCGCTCGTCGGCACGACGCCTTACTTGCTTTTGGTCAACGCTGCGGTTCCTGCCCAGACCATTCCCGAGCTGATCGAGGCGCTACGCGCGAAGCCTCGCAAGTACAATTATTCGACATCTGGCGTCGGCTCGATGCCACACCTGCTTGGCGAAATGTTCAAGCAAATGGCTAACGTCGAGATGACGCACATTCCATATCAGGGCAACAGCCCGGCGACGGCAGCGGCCGCCGCGGGGGATGTCCAGATCACCTTCGATACGGTCATATCGGCGCGGCCTTTCATCGACGGTGGGCAAATCCGCGCTCTGGGAGTCGCCGCCCCAAAGCCGATCGCCGCTCTGCCGGCAATCCCGCCGATCGCCAGCGTCTTGCCTGGGTTCAGCGGCGAATCTTGGCTATGCCTTTACGCCCCGTCCGCCACTCCCGCCGGTTTGGTCGACCGGCTTCGTGACATTGTTCACCAGGCAATCCTGTCTCCGGAGTTCATCAAGAGCGCCGAGAGAGGAGGCTTTGACGTTCCAGACCTTTCCCTCCAGCAGGTCGGGTCGTTTCTCAAAGCCGATGCCGCGCGCTGGCGCAATGTCGCGCACAGCGCCAACATCATCTTGGATTAGACGTCATGGCGGGGGCGAGGCCAAAGGATGATATCAAGGCAGCTACCGAAATCGTCGTCGGTACGAATCCCATTATGATTCGACGGCAGGTGAAATGGGGCGAGTGCGATCCTGCCGGCGTCGTCTATATGGTCAATTACAGTGAATACGTCGTATCCGCTTATGAGATATTCATGACGGTCTTGCTCGGCGAAGGGTTCGTTAAGGCCAAGGCCCGGCACCGCATAGCGCTTCCCGCCAAAGCCTTCTCGATCGAGTTCTACGCCTCGCTACGTCCCGACGACGATTTACTTATGACTGTCGAAATCATGGACATTCGCGCAAAAACCTTCGACATCGCGGTTCGAGGGCGCTCCGTCGAGCGCCACGATCTCTTCCTGGCAAAGCTGACACCGATTGCCGTCGATCCTACCAAGAGGACGGCGGCGGTACTGCCCCGGGCAATCCTACAAAAGCTTGGACGCTATCGCGAGACCTGTGCTTTGATTGAGGCACGAGCCGGAACTGCATAATTCAATGCCCAGAGTGAAATACAGCTCAAAATCATCCGATGGCATCCTTGCTGTCACGCTGACTTTTAGCATCATTGAGGCGCTCGCCAAAAGCAGCTCCGGTCTGGGAGTGACAGCGCTTGCCAAGTTAGTTGGCGCGACCAAGTCGCGCGTTTATCGCCATCTCGTCACGCTGACGCAGGCTGGCTACGTCGTGCAGGATCGGCAAACCGAAAAATACCGCGTCGGGTCGGGTATGGTCGCTCTCGCCCAAGCGATCATAACTGGCGTCGACATCGTCGCCATTGCCCGACCTGCTCTTGCGAGATTACGCGACGAGTTCGGTCACACCACGCTGATCGCGAGGTTGGAGGGAGAGCAAATTCGTGTGCTCGACGTAGCGCTTGGCACTTCGGAATTTTCCATCGTACAGAGGCCCGGCAATGTATTGGCGCCCGACATGTTGCATTGCTCCGCGCTTGGCAAGATCGCTTTGGCTTTTGGGCCGCCCGATTTGGTCCAGAACGTGTTGTCACGGCGCCTGCCGAAAAAGACGTCGAATACCATTACTAATCACCGCTCGTTGTCTGCCGAGCTCGATCGCGTACGCAAACGCGGATGGTCAGACATTCCCGACGAAGGGATGATTGGTTTTAACGCCCTCGCAGTACCTATTATCGATCGGCAGAGAAACTTGGTTGCAATGATCGGCACGATTGGGTCCACTCGAATATTGCCTGCCAACCCATCGGCAAACCTTGTCAGTGGCATAAAACGAGCTGGCACACAGGTCTCCGCAGCCTTAGGCGGCCTTCGCGCGAGTGAGCATGGCTGTGCGTGAGAGCGTCCAGACGCGCTTAAGGACGCGCAACTGGTCATGTATCTCTATAGCGGCTTTCCAGGCAACTTGACGCCTCGCGCTTCTTTTCGACGGAAACAAGCAGAAGAAAACAGGGCGGGCTGACCCGCCCTGTTTTGCTGTTCACCTCAGTAGGAACGATTCAACTGATTGTAGCCGGTGCTGCCGCCGCCCGTGAGGGACGGATCGTCCAAGGTCGAACCCGCAGAACCGCGCGGAACCATGGCGAAGGCGTGGAGGCCGTTCTGGCGAGCTGCGCTTTTGTGCTGAACGCTCGAAGGAGCAGCCGGTTGATAGTCCTGGGGAGCGTACTGGGCAAATGCCGGCGTAGCGAACGCGGCCAGCACAGCAAATGTGGTCAGAAACTTCTTCATGTTACTTCTCCTGTGATTGAGACCTAAACTCTTTCGGGGTTTGGGATCATTCGGCACCAACTCGGGGCGGCGAACGTGACGGCCGTAGCGGCCACACACAGGAGGAGATTGAAAATTGCCTGGATTATTCCGGGTGCAAATGTGACGAGCGTCACAGAAAGGCGCAATACGCCAGTTTCAAGGTCGATCAAAACCGTCGGAGCGGCATCGACCTGCAGGCAAGAAACAACAAAGCGGGTTAAAGCCGACCTGTCTGGCCGACTGCACAAAATCTTGTGAATGATCCGAGCGAATAAACAGCGCTGCCGGCGATAGGAGCAACGCGAGGCAGGTTGAATGCGACCTCGAGGAGATTGAACCATGAGTGCAACGAAACTTGTCGTGGCAATGGCGCTGTTGTTGAGCGCAACCACGGCTACATTGGCGCAAGGTCCGCAATGTTACGGTGATCGTCCCTATTATGATTTTTACGGCGCCGGATGGCTCGACTCCGAGTTGCATCTTGGCATCGACTGCAACATCGCGCCACCCGCCCGTGTGCATCCCGGCGGACACAGCTGGCGAAGCGGCGGCAGATAGGCAGCGGCGATCGATATCGAGCTGGTAAGATGGATGGAGCGAGTGGCCTTCGCTCGCTCCGCGAACTATGGCGCGTTCGAGACGGTCACCATTGTCGGTGCGCCATCGACTTGTCCCGCTGTTCGAGTTTATCGATCGCATGTCGATAGCCGGCATCGATCGCACGGTCGCATGCCTTCCAGTCCAGCAAATCAACGGTCTCCAAAGCAGGCTTGAACAAGATGTCCGCTTGACCGCACGCCGCCCTCCCGAGGGCATCGCTGCTGACGGTGGCGGCTCGGAAAAGCAAATCAACAATCGGAGGCATTTTTCCCCACCGACGCCAAAACCGCCAATCCGGCTGCGCGCCGTTGCCACCTCCAAAAGAAACAAGAGCTGGGTCACTGGCCGCGTCGACGGCAATGACAGGCCCGCGCTTGGAACCCATCACGTCGACCGGCAACCAATTCATGACGCCGCCGTCAACATGAGCCTCTCGATCTATCATGACCGGGGGCAGTAGGCCGGGAATGGCGACGCTCGCGTGCAAAGCACGGCTTAATGGTCCATCACGATGCACCGCGACGGCTCCCGCTGACAGGTTCGTCGATACGCAGAAAAATGGACGCCAGAGATCCTCGATACGCATACTGCCGAAGTGCTCCTCAAGTCGGCGCGCTACCTTGTTGCCTTTGACCAGCGAGAGGAATGGCAGTGTGTAGTCATTGATTGGGTTCGACTCCACAAACGCGCTACGCAGCCGCTCTCTTATCTCGTCGTCATCCCATTCCATCGCGACGGCCGCGCCTACAATTGCTCCCATACTGCAGCCCCCGACCCGGTCGATCGGTACATGTGCCTCGCGCAGTGCCCGAACGACGCCGAGGTGGGCAAAACCACGCGCACCACCAGCACTCAGGACGAGCCCGACCGCTTTTCCTCGCAGCAGCCGCAGGAGGCGGACAATGTCGTTTGGATTGCCGTGGCGAATTTGACAAACGACGTCGATCGACAGGCGCGTACGCCAGCGCTCAACGGCTTGCCCGATATCCCGCCGTTCCTGTTGGAGCAAAACGAGGTCAAAAGGCCGGCGGGAATCCTTAGCTTCTTCCGCCAGCCATGCGGGGATCGCGAAAGGCGCGCTGGAAGATGCAACGAGCAACACTCGGTCCGCCTGGCGCAGGCAGAGTTTGGTCCAATTCAGATTTGCGGGTTCAGCGCAGTAGACGACCAGATCGTTGGCAGCCTCTGCGGTGCTGAGCCATTCGGTCGAGCGATTTGCCGATTTACAATCGAGCAGTAACGCTCGTTGGCCGTCGGCGACCAATCCATTTACGAGATCATGGGCGACGCGACGATGATCCGCGTAGTGATCCGTAGAGACCAAGGCTACCGTCCGAACCTGAGCCTGGTCATCGAGATGGCGAGTAGTATTGCGTAGTCGCCTTACTAACAGCGACATAAGGGACAGCATAGACCTTGGAGACTGCTCAACAAGGCGCTCACAGGAAGATTTGTCGAGCCTTAACAGCTCAGTATCGCGAAGCGCCTCGACGGTTGCCGATCGAAAACCACCGTCGAGAATCCCCATCTCGCCAACTGTCTCCCCGGCAACGATTCGCGAGACCAAAGTATCGCGACCATGGCCGTCAGAAACAGAGACACCCAGACATCCCGACATCACGACGTAGAGTGCATCGGCGACATCATTCTCACGGAAAAGAATCTGGCCGCCTGGAATGCTCATCCACTTGAGCTCAGCATCGAGCGCGGCGAGAGAAGGCCCGTCAAGCGCATTCAGTAGCGGCACGGAGGAAAGTCGTCTTCCGACGGCTCCTTCTTCGATACAAGACTGCTGGACTTGGTGTGGCATCACGCATTCCAGTCCGAGAGCCGCAAAAGTACCAATCTGTCTCCAGGATCGGTGCAACCATCAGAAAATTCCCGGATTACTAGGGTTCAAGCAGGCAGCAACGACGGCACAGACCGGTTAGGACGATCCCGCAGGGTTCAGAGCAGCAACCATCATTTGACCGAACTCGTTGAGCTCGTCCGAAGCAACATCACTCACGGCCCAAAACCGAAACCGGCTTTCGACCAGTGCCGAGCATTGTAACCTTGGATTGCCTCGATCCTGGTGCTGGCGTGCGATGCGCCCAATCGTTGGACGACAAACAGATTGATAATGTGTTTGCGGCCATGTCGTCCGAAGGCGTCGATTTCATCCTCAAAAAATCGAATTTCTTGCTCACTTGTAAGTAGCGGGCAAGACTATGTCGCCGATCTTGCCACTGATGCAGAACTCGCCAATCAGCGAATAGCCCGACGGACAAATTAAATGGGAAACTTGTTGAGTCAGAGCCAACGCAGGCGATGCAAGAATTACCGTGGCGATTGCGGCAATAAGGACGAGCTTTGCATTACTGGTCATGGTCTTTCTCCTGGTTACGGAGCAACCAGGACGCAATGCCCTGCCGTCCGGTACCAAAGAGATCGAGTTCAAAGCCTGTTATTCCATCACGGCCGTGTGAGAACGTCCGCAAGACATCGATCAATAAGCTCATGCTGAATAGCTCGTATAACACTAACGCGCTGGGCGAACCGCCTATTTCGCGATTGGTGGTCCTACGACATTTACAGCTACGTCGATGTCGCCCCACTGCTAGCCTCGGCGGGCTACCGGGTGATCGTCGCCTATGTGAATGCTGAACAATCCTGGCGGCTGCTGCAGGGCCATCACCTCCGAGACGCCCTTGCCCCAAGCGCTGCGCTGCGCCACGTACCGTGTGTAGCCGAGGCGTTGCATCAGCGTCGCCCACGCGCGAGCAATGCTGACGGGGGTCCATCCCGGCGCCGTCGGCTTCCCGGAGAAGCCGTAGCCCGGCAGCGAAGGGATCACCAAGTGGATACAAAGGTTCAAGCAGGCAGCAATGACGGCATAGACCGGTTAGGACGATCCGGCAGGGCGCAGAGCAGCTGCTATTTTTCTATCGAACTCGTCGAGCTCGTCCGGAGCAACATCGCTCACGGCCCAAAAATCGAGACCGACTTCCGACCAATGCCGAACATTATAGCCTTGGATCGCCTCAATCCTGGTGCTGGCGTGCGATGCGCCCAATCGCTGGGCGACGAAAAGATTGATAATGTGTTTGCGGCGTTGATAGACAACCGAAGCTACCGGCTCGCCGTCGATATAATCGAGGCGGCCGCCGAGAAGTCTGAAACCCTGCGCTGTCAGGTCGATGACAGGCGGTGAAACGTCGACCCTGCCGTTGAACCACGGCTTGACCGTATGCTGGTCGCTCGTTTCCACGTCCATCAGGTGTCCGGCCTGGAGCGAACGTATGTGAGCGGACACGACCTCGTTGGCGATGGTCTGTTCCTGGTCGGTGCGCACCACGGTAAGGACAAGGCTTGCGGCCAACGCTGCGGAAAGCGCGGTGCCTACCGCAAATCCGCCGAAGAACGTTCGCCGCGAGGGTTGAAAGAATTTTCGTGGGGCGATGACGCCTGCCGAGGCCAGCGGCAGCGCCTTCTCGATACGGCTGCGCAGATGTGCGGGCGCAGCCATCTTCAGACCCGCGGCGCTTACCGCGTCATGCACCTCACGGAATTCCGTGAGCTTCTTGGCGCAGGCGGAGCAAGCCGTAACATGCTCCTCCACGTCGCGGGCATGGCCGGCGTCGAGCTCACCGTCGATCAGCGCATTAAGCAGGATCTCGGAGTCTTCGCAGTTCATGGCATCGCCCCTTCCGCTCCGTTCCATGCCGCGCGCAGCATCGATCGCGCGCGGGCAAGTCGCGACATCACAGTTCCCACCGGCACGCCGGCGACCTCGGCGATCTCGTGATACGACAAGTCGTTGATCTCTCGCAGTACGATGGCCTCGCGGAACGGCTGCGGAAGCGCGGCGACGAGACGGCGGATCGTATCGCCCTCCTGCCGACGCACCATCGTCGTCTCCGGAGAGGACGTCGGCTCCTGCCATATCGGCAACTCTTCGGCAGCCGTCTCATGCTCGGAGAGATCGGTCGGTGTCTCTTGTTTGCGCCGTCGCGCGAACTCGGCGTTGCAAACGTTCCTTAGTATGGTCAGTAGCCACGGCTTCATCGCTGGACCACGATAGCTGTCGAAATGGCGTAGGGCTCGCACATAACACTCCTGAGCTGCATCCTCGGCGTCCGCAGGGTTACGCATGAGATAGCGCGCCAGCGAGTAGACGTCGTCGAGATAGGGTAGCGCGGCGTCGCGAAAACGTCGTGCTCTGTCATGCTCGCCATTGCCTTCGCCTGTCATCGTGTCTCGCCCGGCCGTCCACGCTCAAAGCTGCGGCTGATCAACATCAGTTTGAAGCGTTGCTGCCCGTTGCGGCTTCTACAACGATCGTGCCGGTCATATGCGGATGAACGTAGCAGAAGTATTGATAGGTACCCGGCGTGGTGAACGTGAACGAGTAGCTGTCATCGGTGTCGAGCGCCTTCGATCGGGTAAAGGCGTTGTTGGTCGCGGCAATCCCATGCGGGATGTCGTCCTTGTTGGTCCAGGTGACCGTGGTGCCGGCCTTCACGGTCACCGTTTGCGGCGTGAAGGTGAAGTTATCGATCGAGATGGCGGCCGCCGGGCTCGCCGCCCTGGCAACCAAGACGCTGCCGGCCAGGCTCGAACCCACGACCGCGCCAAGCACGGCTGCTGCGAGTATAGATTTCATCATCTTCATTCTCCTCAGGCCTGCAGCGGCGTATCGATGATGGCGAGACGCTGTTCGTTTTGCTTGAAAGTGATGCTGGCGGTGCCGAGCATGGTGCGAAGCTTGTCGTCGGCGACCTTCATCGGTCCGGGCGAGGGAGCGGCGCCAGGCGCCGGCTGCGGAAATGCCGTCGAGCGCGCGGTGTGGAAGGTGACGTTGCCTTCGACTTTCTGCATCACCTGGTGGATATGACCGTTGAGCACCGTCACCGAGCCGAACTTTTTGAGATAGGATAGCGCCTGCGCACCGTCTTCAGTGCCCCAACCCCATTCCGGATAAACAGTCCAGAGCGGGATGTGGGCGAACACGACGATCGGCGTCGAGGCGGATCTGCCTTTCACGTCGGCTTCGAGCCATTCGAGTTGCTCGTGGCCGAGATTGCCGAGGCCGCCAGCTTTAAGATCGACGACGTTGACCAAGCCGATAAAGTGAACGCCGTTGGCGTCAAAGCTGTACCAGCCGGCACCCTTGGTGCCGCGGCCGTAGCGCTCGCGATAGAACTTCTGTTCCGGGTCGAGGAAATCATGCTCGCCGGGCACGTAATGCACGTCGAGCTTGGTCTGCGAGATGATCCGGTCGGCGTCGTCAAACTGCGATTCGAGAGACAAGTGGCTGATGTCGCCGGTATGGATCATGAAAGCGGGTTTCTGCGTCAGCGCGATGATCTTGCTCACGGCCTCTTGAAGCGTGCCGAGCGCGTTGGGATTGGCCGGCTTGTCGAAGCCCATATGGCTGTCGCTGATTTGTAGGAATGTCAGGCCCTTGGCCTCCTGCGCTTGCGCCTCGCCCATGATGCCCAGCGAGTGGGGCACGCCGCCGGCAATGGTCCAAAGCACGCCGGTGCCAACCCAGGTCATGCATTCGAGGACTTTGCGTCGGTTGACGCCGTCGCGGTCGAAATCGCTCATTCCGTTCTCCCATGAAGCGGGCAGACCCAAAGCCGAAGCGGCCATTGAGACTTCTAAGGACTAGACTGAACGGCCGTGCGGCTTATTCCCAATGCCGAGAAATATTTAGGGCTCGCTCTGGCAGGAACGGAGGACAGGAAGGAAGGGGCGAGCCGAAGCCCGCCCTTCCTTTCGTCGGCTCAGTACTGCTGGAGCATTTGATTGTAGCCGGCGCTGCCACCGCCGGTGAAAGCCGGATCGCTGGAACCGGAATTCGGCGAGGTGCCCGGAACCCTGGCGAAGGCATGCAGCCCGTTCTGACGCGCAGCAGTTTTGGCATGGCTGCTCTGCCGGACGGCGAATTCGTCGTTTTGAGCAGGAGTCGGTGCGTAACTGAATCCCCCCACATTGCCGCTGCCTGCCTCGGGATCGAACGACTGGGCCAATGCTGGCGATGCGATACCCGCGACCGCAATCGCGGCGATCAGGGCTAATCTTGAAATCGTGGTCATGGTCTTTCTCCTGGTTACGAAGCGAACAAGGACCCAATGCCCTGTCTCCCGCTGCCGAGGAGATCGCGTTGCACCGCCGGAATTCCATCACGGCTGCGTGATTCACCTGGGGCGATTCATAAAAATAAACCGTTCGAATTTTTCTCGGTCTCGGGAATAAACCATCCCGTTGTTCAGTCTCATGACGTGAAGCCGCAGGGGATGTTGGCTTCTAAGGGGGATGGGTCATGAGCAAATTCGATTGCGAGGACGGCCGTAAAGCGCGCAGCGGAGACCAGGAGACTATCTACGATCGCGAGACGACGGTGGCGTTTCCGGCAACAACCGGACTTCATAGGAAGCCGCCGTGGAAAAAGGCCCTTATTTCTTTATCTGCGACGGCCGTATTCGGCATTGCCACCGCAGCACACGCCGACGAATTGTCGGATATCAAGACGCAATCTGAGCAGATCCGCGAACAAAACCAGGTGTTGGCGAAGCAAGTCGTGGAACTAGAAAAGCGGCTGCATAAGCTTGAGGCGCCGCCCGCAAAGCAGCCCGCTGTTGCGGCGCGACCGGCGAATCCGCCAGCTCCAGTGGCCAGCAATTACAATAAAGCCCCTTCAATCGTCGCCGACGACGGCAGCCTGACTTGGCACGGCATAACCTTGTACGGCGCCATCGACATGGGTTTGGCTTATCAGACCCACGGAACGCCGTTGAGCAACAGCGCAGGGTTTGGCTTGGGATATCTGATCTCGAAGAACAGCAACAAACCATATTTCGGCGCGGCTCCCAATGCGGAGTCGTCTTCAAATATCGGGCTCAAGGGGAATGAGGAGCTCTTCCCCGGCCTGTCCGCGGTCTTCAATCTGCAGACATCGTTCCTGCCCACGTCGGGCAGGCTTGCTGACGGTCTCGGCTCCATCGTGCAAAACAACGGCGTGCCGCTGGCATCGCAGACGACATTTGCCGATTCCAGCAAAGACGGCCAGGCCTTGAACACGGCGGCGTATGGCGGCCTCAGCTCGCCGGTTTACGGTACACTGACCTATGGTCGCCAGAACGCGCTGACTCTGGACGGCGTCATTGCCTATGACCCGATGGGTGCATCCGGCGCATTCTCTGTGGTCGGCTTCCAAGGCGCCACCGCAGGCGGCGGCGACACCGAGAATGCCCGTCTCGACAATTCGCTCAAATATACCGTCAATCTCGGACCTTTCCGGGCCGCGGCTGCCGCGCAATTGAGCCCCAACGGCGACGGTTCGCGGAATATCGTCCAGGGTCAAGTCGGCCTCGACTACTCCGGCCTATCGCTCGATGCGATCGTCGGTCACGTCAAGGATGCGATTTCGGCGGCGCCGCTCGCCGTCGGCTTTGTTCCTTCCGCCACCCAGCTGGCGCAGGCTGGTTCCGGACTTGTCGCAGGAACGGTCTCCGACAACACCAGCTTGATGCTACTCGCCCGCTACGGCATCGGGCCGGTAAAGCTCTATGGCGGTTATGAGAATATTCGGTACGTCAATCCGACGGTGCCATTGCCGGTCGGCTCCACCATCATCGGCGGCTATACGCTCGGCACGGTCAGCAACATTGGATTTCCGAATGCCAGGGATCTGCAAGTCTTCTGGACTGGAGCGAAATACGCCGTCAGGTCGGATGTCGATCTGATCACGGCCTATTACCACGAGCAACAAAACAGCTTTGGTGTAGTCGGTTGTTCAAATGCCTCCCTCGCGACATGCAGCGGACAGCTGAATGCCGTCTCTTTCATGGTCGATTACAGGTTCGCCAAGCGCTTTGACGCTTACGCCGGCGCCATGTATTCGCAAGTCTCGAACGGCCTCGCCAGTGGCTTCCTGAATAGATCCACCATCGACCCGACCGTCGGTATGCGCTTCCAGTTCTAAAGCAAAATCGATCCAGAGGTTCGATGCAACGGTGGTATCGCGATGTTGTCCGGGCGGTTGCGTAATGATCGGCGGTCGTCTCGTGTCCAATCTGCGCCGATCAATGGCAGCTGGGATACATCGCGGCCAACTCTGGCCCACTCAGATAAATAATCTGCGTGTGCAATCCACCGTGCTGAATGATCCACTTGCGCACATCGGCAGGATAGTTCGACCATAGGTAATAGTTGCCCGCACTGCTGATCTGTTCACCTTCGGACGTCGGCGTCCAAGCGGAGTGAAAGGCCAGCACGGCGCGCGGCGTGACACAGATCCGGTTCCGCGGAATGACGCCCAACAGCATGGTGCACGCCGACGCGCAGGTGCCGTCGATCTCAACCCGATCGCCGTTTTCCCGCAGAGCATGATACTTGCTCAGGTACTCGCCGATCTGACCGCCACGATCGTCGGTGATCCTAACAGCGGCGGACGCCGACGAGACGCTTAGCAACAGGGAGATTGCCGCAGCGGCTAAGCATGCCTTCATGAGCGAGAACCTCCTGATATGCGCACACGATGATATATGACTGATTTCTGTCTTTTTCCGGTCAGTCAAGTCCGTGTGCTACGATGCCACAGCTCCGGCCACGCTCCACCGTGCGCACCAACTTTGCGAATCGCCTAGATGCATCTTGGGGTCCTGAGCCTCGGCGCACCGGCGGCGATATGAAAAATCGACCTCAGAATTGATCGAGTTTTCCCGAATCCAGGCCGCTTTTTGTTCTGGTGGCGTAGCAGGCGACTGGATCGACTTGGGAATAAATCTCGATCTGGTCGGGTCATGCGTCTGAGTAATCTAGCGGCACAAATTCTTCGATCGACCTGCAATCCCGCACGAGCTGTGGCACGGAGGCACATCATGGACGCGAAACGCGCTAGAGTTGACCGACGAAATCGAATGGCCGGCGCGATGGCGTTCGCGGTTGTGCTGGCGGTTTCGCATTCGGCGCCGAGCTTCGCGGCCGGAGATCCGGATCACGGAGCGAAGGTCTATCGCCAATGCATGATCTGCCACTCCCTCGATAAAAACGGAATCGGACCGAGCCATCGCGACGTTTTCGGCCGCAGGGCCGGCAGCATCCCGAATTACAGCTACTCAGCCGCTTTAAAGGGCTCGAATATCGTCTGGAACGAAACCACGCTCGACCACTGGCTCACCAATCCACAAGCGCTCGTCCCCGGCACCAAAATGATGTTCTCGGTGGACGATGCACAGGATCGCGCCGACGTGATCGCATTTCTCAAGGAAAAGGTTACAAGTGCTCAGTCAAATGCAACGCCAGATGCAAAGTGACAGGACCATTGCTGTTGCCGGTCTGCCACCCGTTTGGTACCGCCTGCGGCGAATTCCCTGTCAAAAGCGACGCGTTCAAATTCGCGATTGTCCCATCGACGGTCCTTATCAGGACAGTGAAGCTGCTTAATGGGAGATTTTGTTGAATGCGATTCCCAACCTTGCGGCATTGATCGGCCTTTCTCTTTCTGCTTTTTCTGCTCCGGCCTCCGCCGATCAGTGCCCTCAGAAGGATAGCCCGATTGATACGGATCGGCCGGACGTAACCAATTCGAGTGTGGTACTGCCGCAGGGCAGCTTCCAAAGCGAGAACGGCATAAATTTTAGCCAGCGCGACGGCGGCCACGCGTTCGATGGGACCGACAGTCGACTACGCTGGGGAGTTGCACCCTGCTTGGAGATATTGATCGACGTCCCGACCTATATTGCCGCGCTGCGAGCGCCACCGAATTCAGGATTTACCGATGCGGTGCCGGCAATCAAATGGCAGATCAGTCCATTACCGGGAAAGATCGATCTCTCTGCGACGCTCGGGGCCGGACTACCGACCGGGACCAAGGCCGTTGCGGGCCCAGGCGTACAGCCCTACGTGCAATTTCCGTGGTCGTGGCAATTGGGTAGCAGTTGGAGCGTCAACGGCATGCTCACAAATTTCTTCACACCAGCGGACCCTACCAACAAGGTCTCCACCGAAACGACCTTGGTACTCGAACGCGAGTTCGCCGAGCGCGCGTTTCTCTTCGTCGAATACGTCGGCGATTACCACGTCCATGGCGGACCTAGCTACCTCTTCAATTCCGGTGGCGGTTACCGCATCACACCCACGCAGCAAATCGATTTCCACATCGGAATCGGCCTCAACGACAATGCGCCGGCGTATATTTTCGGGGTGGGCTACTCATTCCGGCTCGATAGTCCGCACTGAGGGGCAAAGCGCGCCCCCCAATGCACGCATTACTTTTAGTATTGAGAGACTTGCCGGTTTATCTGCCCAGCAGAAGAGCGCCCCTGCGCGTGTGCGTGCACTATTGCTACGCACGCACCGAAGAAAGCCACGCATGCGGCCAGAGAAAGCGTCGCCATCGTCATCCGCGCTAATTTCCTCGTATGCATTGCGATCTCCTTTGAGCCCATCCCAGAATTTCGTTCGTCCGCGGCTCAAGCCGTCACGTTCGGCAACGCAATGATCATCCAGGGTTTCCAAGGCGGAACTGCCTTTTGAGCATAAGACCGGGACTCAACACGATTTATTCCCGGGGGCCTTGCTCAGTACGGCCGTGAAGACGCTGTCTGGAGCGACGATTTAGCCATCGAACGCAGGGAATATTCCAAGCTTTTTGCGGTCTCCCCTGAGTGTGACCGCTGGCAGCTTTCGCTCGAGACCAGCGCGGCAGCTGGCCTCGAAGTACGACTGACCAACTAGCTCGATCAAAGGGTACCAACATGTTCAGCAAGACAAAAATAGCGCTTTCCGCAGCAATTGTTCTCAGCACCGCCTTCTCGGCGTCAGCCGCGACCGCGCATCGCCATGCCCATGTTCGTCGGCCGGCGATCTACAACATGGTCCCTGGTTACAATTCGCAAACTTACCCAGATTCAAATGATCCGCGATCCACGGGCGGTGGGAGCCTCGGTTATAATCAAATGCTCCTCAACGGCGGGTTTTAGTCCGCCGCTTTGTTTCCCGTCGGAACTTTGCATTCGGATTCGTTATGAACATGGAGCATCTATCATTGGCCCGATCTGCAGCCGTACCTACCTTGTCGGGCGAAGCTGGCCGCTCCCAGTATCCAGAACAAAACAGGCGGTTCCCGATGCTGGAACCGCAGGAAGAATTCATGCTGGCCAAGCGCTGGCGCGAGCACGGCGACCACAATGCGGCGCACAAGCTCGTCACCAGCCATCTTCGCCTGGTCGCCAAGATCGCCATGCGCTATCGCGGCTACGGCCTGCCCATTACCGAGGTGGTCTCGGAAGGCAACGTCGGCCTGATGCTGGCAGTCAAGCGCTTCGAGCCGGACAGGGGCTTCCGCCTTACGACCTACGCCATGTGGTGGATCAGAGCGGCGATCCAGGAATACATTCTGCGCTCGTGGTCGCTGGTTAAGATGGGCACCACGGCCAGTCAGAAAAAGCTGTTCTTCAACCTGCGCAAGGCCAAAAGCCGCATCTCTGCCCTCGACGAAGGCGATATGCGGCCGGATCAGGTCAAGCTGGTCGCCAAGCGGCTCGGCGTCACCGAGCAGGACGTCATCGACATGAATCGTCGGCTCGGCGGCGATGCGTCGCTCAACGCGCCGATCCGCGAGGACGGCGATTCAGGCGAGTGGATGGACCGGCTCGTCGACGACAGCGTCAGCCAGGAGAGCCGGCTCGCCGAATTCGAGCAGTCGGAGAGCCGGCACAAGGCGTTGGGCGAAGCGCTCACGGTGCTCAACGATCGCGAACGACGGATCTTCGAGGCGCGCCGCCTAGCCGACGACCCTATCACGCTGGAAGAGCTCGCCGATGAGTTCGGCGTGTCGCGCGAGCGCGTGCGCCAAATCGAGGTGTGCGCCTTCGAGAAGGTACAGGAGGCGGTGAAGAAAAACATAGCCCGCATGGAAAAGCCGGCGGCCGACGCGGTGATACGAAATCGACTGGTTATTCAAACAACCAGATTCTCAAGCTGAAATTGGACAATGGTTTGATGCTGCGGCTTTATCAATCAGCGCTCATGAATTCGATCAGCCATGGGCTGACACCGCACACACCAAGATCAAGGTACTGCCAATCGCCACCACGACGGGGATTGTCGCAATCTGGCGAAAAGCTATGCGACCGCTAATTCGACCGGTTTCAACGTCGACTTCGCCGTTGAGGAACTCCCGAAAGGTCCGACTGCGGGTGCCATTCATTGCCTCTCTCCTTGAAACCAATGCGCCGCGGCTTTTGAACATGAGAATCGACGGCGGCGGCATTTATTCCCGAATCAATGTAGGCCGCTCTCCTGGCCTCGTTCGTGAAGACGTGATTTCGAGAGACGCGGCGACTGCGAAGGCCCGGAATAATTGGCCAGATTTACGGTCTCCTCCTGTGTGTAGCCGCAAAGCCGGCGAGAGGAGATACGACAGTGTTAACCAACACAAAAGTTGCCCTTACCATTGCAATTGTGCTCAGCACCGTCGTTTCGGCATCCGCCGCAACGAAGCCTCGCGCTACGCACATCAAACGTTCGGCGATCTACAACGTTGTTCCTAACTACAACATTTGTCCGGCGTCCGGTGGCCCGTCTTGCAGCGACGCTTGTCTGCCGTCTGGGCCTCCTTGCAAGACAGAACCGGATGGCTGGTGACGGTGCACAACGTCTCCCGCTATTTGGGCCTGAGGTGTTGCTTGCTTAAGCCTCGGCACGCAGCGACACCGGAGGCACGTCGAATACTCGCACGCCCAGTTTCTTTGGCATCGGTGCGAGCCATGGCGCGGCATGCAGGACGGTACGCGCGTCGGTGGTGCCCTGCCGCCATCGCCTTTCCATCGACGCGCGGTCGAACTCATAGTCTTTTGACGCGCCCTGGGGTTCAGTCGGACGATAGACCAGCTGCACGATATCCATCTCGGTAACGCAGCCCAGCTCGTAGAGCCGCTTGGCTTGTTCCGTGGCCAATAAATCTGGCGGCAGCAGTTTGTGCAGCTCATTGATGGCGTGCCGCACATCGTGCCTGTCGCGAAAGGCGTTCGAGGAGATCTGGGTCCGGCTGGAATAACGGATATCCTTGTCGCGTTCGGCGACCTCATCGAGATTGGTCGGCAGCCGGCCTTGAGACTGGAAGACATCGACCTGAAAGGTCAGGCGACTACGGCGCGGTGAATAGTCCAGCACGTATTCAAGCGGCGTATTGGAAAAGAGTCCGCCGTCCCAATAGTATTCGCCGTCGATCTCGACAGGCGGGAAGCCCGGAGGAAGCGCACCGCTCGCCATGATGTGCTCGGGGCGAATTACGATATTCGCACTGTCGAAATAGGCAAATTGCCCGGTCCGCACATTGACCGCACCAACACTCAAGCGCATATCCTTGGCTTTGTTGATGCGACCGAAATCTACCAGCCGCTCCAGCGTCTTCTTGAGGGCGGACGTGTCGTAGTAACTGATGAATTTATCCGATGAAAACCAGTACTGCAGCGTGCGCGGGGTGAAAAATCCCGGCTGGCCGAACAGCAGTGCCGTCAACGCGCTTGCCTTTTGTTGCCACAGCGCCGGTGATCCAACAAGCGCTGCCGGCCAAGGGCAGCTATGGGCGGTGATCCCTTCCCAAAAACTGCGCAGGCATCTTAGTCGATTCTCCGGCGCATTACCGGCAATGATGGCGGCATTGATTGCGCCGATCGAAATTCCCGCCACCCAGTCGGGCGGGTATTCAGACGACGACAGGGCCTCGTAAACTCCTGCCTGATAGCTGCCAAGTGCGCCGCCGCCTTGCAAAACCAAGCCGATCTTCTTGTCATAGGATGGCGGACGTGGCGGCGGATTTGACTCCATGAGGGCTTTCCCTAGCGCGCCTTTTGCACTGCCAAGTTATCAGAACTTGCCCGACCGCAAACTGCCCGCCCGGCCGCGCCGCCACCGCCATGCTGGGGTATTCGTCGATCCGAGCCCAGGCAAGACTTTTGGAGGCGCGGTTCTCCGGACGGGCGACTCACGAATGTTGGCTGCGAATGATGCCGCCGGACGGATAGTCCCGGTTAGGTCGCTCCGGTGTCATTACAGGCGCCATGCACTGAAGGACATCATCGCGAAGCACAAAGTGGTGAAAGAGCGCGGCACTAGCATGGCCAATGACCAGGGCGCCGAATGCGTAGGCACCGAGCTGATGCGCCAGCATAAAGGCGTCCCGCGGCGCCGCGTCCGTGGGCACCAGCGGTGGAATCTGCCAAAAGAACAGAGCGAACTGGTGTCCCCTGAATAGCGTGTGAGCGAGGCCCGTTGCCGGCTGGATGAGGAGCAAGCCATAGAGGCAGTATTCGCTGCCTTTGACGATAGCGCGATGCATGGTGGTCATGTGGCTTGGAAACGGCGGCAGCTTCGCGTTGGTCAGCCGCCAGGCGAGCCGCAGCACCGTCGCCACCCAGATCGTCACGCCCAGTGATCTATGAGTCTGGAGCAGAATCGCCTTGACAGCATCATCATGCGACATCGAGTGCAACCACGCCGTGGCGAACATCGCCAGCACGATGAGAACCGTGGCCCAGTGGAAGCCGATGGTGACAGCGTCGAAAGGCGGACGCCGCCGGCCATCCAAACAATAGTCCTGCATCACGCATCTCCTGCGATTACGAACCCAACGGGCAACAAGACGCAACGACGCGCGCGTTTATTCCCGCCTGGTCTCGGCTCCAGCAAAGCCAAAAGCCCCGGCGCATTGCGCCGGGGCTCCCGCACCGTCTCGCGCGGCGTGCACGGGGTGGGAGACTGGCACTTATTCCCCGTGGGCGGGCTCGAGATAGCTACTGTGTTCGAGTACTCATCGGCTACGCGTACGACTTGAAGTCACGGTCATCCCACTCAATCGGTCTTCGGATTGAGCAGTTCCTGCGACCGCGCCGAATTCATGTTCGCCTTGGTGATGACACTGGCGCCGGTATCGATAGTAGCCGGTACATTCTCGCCCTTTGCGGCAGCAAGCGCTGTCTTGACGGCGTCATAACCCATTCGGAACGGATCCTTCACAATGAGTGCGTCGATCGTCCCGCCCTGCAGGGATTTGACGAGTTTGTCGTCAGCGCCGAAGACGACGTAATTGATCCTGTCTCCTGACTCCTTGTTGTAGACCACCTGGCTCGCGCCCTCCGCGATGATGACATTCGAGACGAAAACGCCGCGCAAGTCCCGATCGGCGTTGACAAGGTCCTTCATGACGCTAAGCCCGGTCGCCGCCTGAGCATCGGTGACCTTGTCGGGGAGTACATTCAAGGCCCGATATTTCTTCGCCACTTGCTCCTTAAAGCCCGTGACGCTCTGATCGGGCGAAGCGGCGACGGGTGACGCGGTGATGATAGCGACGTCGCCTTCGGTATCGGCGTAAGTCCTGGTCATCGCGTTGGCGAGAGCATCGGCAGCCAGGCGGCCAGCCTGCACGTCGTCGGTCGCCAAGAATGAAGTCCAGGCCTTGGTATCGGCGGCGGAATCGATACCGATGATTTTGACCTTCTTGGCGGCTTCATCGATCGGCTTGCCGAGCGATGTAAACTGCACCGGCGCAATGACGATTGCCGCCGGGCTCGAGGCCACAGCCTTCGCTAGAATGTCGATCTGGCCGGCGACATCGAATTCGGATTTGGCGCCGAGCGCCGTAACGTCGGCGCCCAGATCTTGACCGGCCTTGCGCGCGCCAGCCAGCACAGTCTGCCAGTAGACTGATGTCGTGTCCTTCACGATGATCGCAATCGTCGGCTTGGTTTGCGCCATGGCCGGCGCGGTCAGCGCCGCGCAACCCAGGCCGGCCGCAATACCCGCGGCTACTACAAATCTTGTCATGATTGTCCTCTCGCAGTGGGGAGCCGGCGGCTTGCCGGCTCGCCGCGAAATGTCTGATCTCAACCGGGTCCTGCGTTGGTGGCGCTCGAATCCAGCGTCTGATCGATAGTGGCGAGCACATTTTTGCCCTGGACGAAGGAGACGCTCCTGATGCCAAGCAAGGAGCGCAGCTTTTCGGCCGGAACAGCCATCGGCCCTGGCGCAGGAGCCGCTCCTGGCGCGGGCTGCGGAAAGCCCATCGACAGCGCGGTGTGGAATGACATATTGCCCTCCACCTTTTGGATGACTTGATGAATATGACCGTTGAGCACCGTCACCGAACCGAACCGTTTGAGGGTCGACAATGCTTGCTCCGCATCGTCGGTGCCCCAGCCCCAGTCCTTGTAGATCGTCCACAGCGGAATATGAGCGAAAACGACGATAGGCGTGGATGCGGAGAGGCCCTTCACATCGTCGGCAAGCCATGCGATCTGCTCGGCGCCGAGAACGCCCATACTGCCGGCCTGGAGGTTCACCACGTTGACGAGCGCGATGAAATGGACGCCGTTGTGGTCGAACGAATACCAACCAGCGCCCTTGGTGTTCTTGCCATAGCGCTCGAGGTAGAACTTGCCCGGCGTCTCGTCGATGAGGTCGTGCTCGCCCGGCACGTAGTGCACGTCGAGCCCGGAAGTGCCGATGACCTGGGCGGCATTGTCGAACTGTTCCGGCGTCGAAAGATGGGTGATATCGCCGGTATGGATCATGAACGCCGGCTTGGCGGGAAGCGCACCGACCTTGGCGATGGCTTCTTTGAGGGTGCCGAGCGCATCCGGGTTCACGGGCTTGACGTGGAACCCGACGTGACTGTCAGAGATCTGCGCGAATGTGAATGATTGTGTCGCCGCCGTTGCCGCTTCGGCGCTGCCGAGCAGGCTCAACGACTTAGGCACGCCGCCTGAAACCGTCCATAGAATACCGGTCCCCGCCCAGGTCATGCATTCCAGGACCTTGCGCCGCGTTGAACCTTCGCCATTTTCGTTATGATCGGAAGCCACTGACATTCTCCATGGAAGAGTTCGGTTGTCGAATTTGATCGCCTTCACGCACTAGACCGAGGACGGCAGCCATTAATTCCCGGATCGCGAATTTATTTTGAAGGGGATACCGCGGCGTGGCGCTTGCGGATCAGCGCCCTTATCACAAAGTTGTGCAGTGCTCTGCGTTGACTGCTGCGTGAGTCAGGTGGAAACCGTGCTCTGCAATGGCATCGAGAATTTTGCTTGCGATTTTATGCTTCAGCGAGTTCTCGTCCGGCCGCAGCGTCACGCATCGTTCAAACCGCCAACGTATCTGAGGATAAATCCGCGATGGAAGGACGTGGCCGCTGGGGTCGGCGGTGAAAGCGTAAAGGCCGCTTTCGCCGCAGCGGAACAAGTAGATCGTCTTTGCCAGCGACATTTCAGTAGCAGGCCCAGGCGTAGCCATCCGGCGTAGGGACGTAGCAGCCGCCATAGCCATAGCCATAATAGAACCCGTGGCCGCCGAACCCGTGCAGGCGCCCAAAACCGTCGTCAAAGCCCCTGCCGAAATGACGACCGGCAAACCGGCCACCGCCGAAGCCGCCACCAATATGGCCGGCGCCGAAGCCGCCAGAATGTCCTCCACCCCCACCGCGCGCGAACGCAAGGGTAGCGGTCGCCATCATCGCCGTGCCAAGGGCGAGCGATGCAGAAACGACGATCATCGCTTTGGACGTGGAGTGTCTTGGGTCGAATTTTTTCATCGCCGATCTCCGTCAAGCCAACGCGGCCTCGCAGAGCGAGACCGGCGACCGGCGCGACTTATTCCTGGGCGGGCTTCTCAATCCATGTTCATGAAAACGTGATCTGAAATGCGGCGCCGACATTCGAGCACCGGGAATAGATCGGGCGTCTGCGCACTCCCGCGATATGTGGCCGGCCGGCGCAACAAGTCGACGCCGAATTATCCCGAGCCGGAGCGGGTCAGGGTGGAGATCCCAATGTTCGGCAAAACAAAAGTCGCGCTTTTCTGGAGGCCGGCATGAACACGCCACGCCATTGGATCGGCGCAGCTTTCAGCATGCCGAATTCCAAGTCCATCGGACGGTCCGCCTCATTCGGCCTCCTCATCGCGACGACCGCCGCCACTCTGCTTTGCGGCAGCGGCGCTGCCCATAGCGGGCCGTGCACGTCGCAAATCGAAGAGCTTGAGCAACAGATCGGGCACGCGTCATCCAGCGCCAAGATCGGCCCAACCGCTCCTCAGTCCGTCGAGGCGCAGCTTCATCACCAGCCGACGCCCGAGACCGTGCGTAACGCCGAACGCAAGGCCAATGAGGATGCCGCCGCCGCACTGCAACGCGCGCGACAAGCCGATACCGACGATAACCCCGCTGCGTGCGCCAAAGCCCTCGGCGAAGCAAAGCGCCGCTGGTGGATTCCCGCTTAGACTGTCGTGATCGCAGAGCGAGAGATGTGATTGCGAACGCGGAAGGATCGAGTCGGCGTTTTCAGCTCTTTGCAGTCGGAAGGCCCATCCGGCGCAAAAGATCTTGGAATCGGAGATCTGACCGCAGCGGATCAAAAATCGGGCGCAGCAGGATGGAGGCTTTGAATCGCGCTTCATAAGCCTTGTTCAGCCGAACCATCGCCTCATCTGGATCGCCAAGCCCCACATAAATCAGAGCGATATCGGCGTCGACGGATTGATTTTGCGCACGACGGGAATCCAGGTCTTCGACTATTTTCATTGCTTGGTCTTGCCGTCCTGAAACCGCGTAAGCATAGCCTAGATTCGAGTCGTAAGCGCCGCTGTGCCCGGAAAGCTCGATTGCTCTTTGAAACTCGGCGATCGCCCGGTCATACATGTGCTTTTGGGTTAGTGCTTGGCCCAGCTCATAATGGGCGATCGCAAAGTTCGTATCCATTTTCAATGTTTTCTCGCTTTGCTCGACCGCTTCATCAAAGCGGTGAGCGACGGACAATGCGTCCGCTATGTCGGCATTGACAATAAGGGAAAGTGGATCGAGCCGTTGCGCGCTTTTCAACTCGGACATGGCATCGTCATTTCTTCCGGCAATGACGAGATGCCAAGCATACCACTGGTGCGCTGTCGGATATCCGGGATTGAATTTGATTGCCTGCTTGAATTCCGTTTCGGCGGCTTCCCACTCCCAACCGTAGAGATCCAATGCGAAAGCCAAGGAGGCGTGCGCCTCAGCGAGGGTGTCGTCCAATTCCAACGCCTTGGCCGCAGCCGCCGTGGCCTTGGGGAAAGCCTCCCGTGGAGGAATGACGCCATATTTCCAATCGCCGCCGACTGCGTACGAGTCGGCCAGGCCGGAATATGCTTCGGCATAACCTGGATCGATCGTGATCGCGCGCTTGAAATACTCGATTGCTGTCCTGAGACCTTCTCCGGTGCGCTTGTTCCAGAAATACCGGCCTTTCAGATAGGCTTCATAGGCGTCGGGGTCTACCGTCCTCGACTTGGCGAGCGTGAGTTTTTCTTGTGGATTAACAGTGACGCGAATCTGTTCGGCAATGGCGCGGGTTACCTTGCTTTGGAGCACGAGCGCGTCCCGGATATCTTCGTCGTAGCTCGCGGCCCAAAGGTGTTTGTCGTTACGCGCGTCGATTAACTCGGCGGTGACTCGAACTCGATCGCCGGAACGCGAGACGCTGCCTTCCACCACGGCGTCCACATTTAGATCGCGCACAATCTCAGGCAATGGTTTGTGGACATTTTTGTAAGTCATCGCCGATGTTCGCGAGATCACTCGCAATGTGCTAATCCGCGCGAGGCGTGCAATCAACGCATCGGTCATGCCGTCGGCGAAATAGTCTTGTGAACTATCCCCGGAGAGATTTTCCAGCGGCAGCACCGCCAAAGATCGAATCGCGGGCGAAGAATGGATTTTATCGAAGAATGCCCAGAATATTGCCGATGCAACGACGAGCGCCAAGCCAACGCCGAAAAGCCATCGGGCAGGATTTCTGAGCCTGGCTTTTTGATGCGTTGTCGTCAGCGCGGGCGAAAAGGCCGGGGGACCTTGGTATAAAAGATCTTCGGGAACGGCTTTTACGCGCCCGCCACCGACGACCGCGACATCGGCGAGAAACCGGTAACCGCGGCGAGCGACAGTCTCGACGAAGCGGGGGTGCTCGGGTGAATCACCTAACGCTTCTCGGATCTTGCTGATGGCTTTGTTAAGGCCGTGATCGAAATCCACGGTCGTCTGCGGCCAAAGCTTGCTGCGCAACTCATCCCGGGTCACCACCTGGCCCGGCGCTTCCAGCAGCATGACCAGCAATTGAAATGGCTGGTCCTGAAGTCTGATGCGCTGGCCCTGCTTCCTCAACTCTCCGCTTTGAACGTCGGCTTCGAAGGCGCCAAAACGCAATAGCGTATCTGCTGGCTGGTCGGCGTGCATGGCATACCGATGCTACCGCAAATGTCACGAACCAGGGGAGGATTCCTGTCAAGCCATTGTTTTCGTTACGTTTAGCTGGGGACCTCGATTCCAGAGAATCAGGAGTTTCGCTCCATTGAGGCTGTCGGCGAACTGCATCACAAGCCGCCCAAGGGCGCAATGCAGCATCTCTCGCAGGGGCTTCAAATGGAGTTCGTCGGTATCCATTCGACTGGCAGCGGACCAAGCTCAGTCCGCGGCCTGCAACATACCGACAAGAAAACTAGCGCGAGCGAAGACTATACGCGCTTTACAAGCGTGGTCTTGCCCCATCTCGATGCCGCTTACAATTTGGCGCATTGGCTGACGGGCAATCGCACTGATGCCGAGGACGTGGTGCAGGATGCCTCGCTGCGCGCCTTCCGGGCCATCCGTAACTTCGCCGGCGGCAGTGCCCGCGCCTGGGTACTGAGCATCGTACGCAACACCGCCAATTCCTGGCTGCGCAAGAACCGTCCGACAGCGGTCGTCAGCGTTGAGGATCTCGAAGCGGTCGAGGCCGCCTACATCAAGGCGGCCGACCCGGATGGCGAAACGCCGGAGGCAGCACTCATCGCCAAGACTGACGCGGAGTCCCTGCGCGCGGCAATCGCAGCATTGCCGACGCCGTTCCGCGAGACGCTGGTCCTGCGCGACATCGAAGGCCTCGATTACCGCGAGATCGCCGAGGCGACCGAAGTGCCGATCGGCACCGTGATGTCGCGGCTGGCTCGTGCGCGCGGCCGGCTGATCGCGAGTATCGGAGCTAAAGAAGCAGATTGAGCTGTCTTTTACACGCTGCTCTGGGTGCGGCTTGCATTCCAACCCGCCATTGCCGCTTTAATCGATAATGCACCCCTAGCCGCGCCATGCGTCGCCTATCTGAGAAGTGTTGCGACAATTCTGTAATCTGGCCTTATGGGCAATTATACGAACCGGGCTGTGACGCGACGACTTACTAGTGATGGGAATTGTCTCCAACCTTAGTGAACATAATTCCGGGTTATGCGTAGTTGGCGCCGGCCGTACGACCCTTGTTTCACAAACAATATGATTTTGAGTTAGATAATGTCTGCTCTAACGTCTTGTTATTTTGAGTCGTTTCTGAGCAATTTGTGTGTATGTGTAAATGGCTGTGTAAGTTCTCGCTTATTTCGCATGCCCCACGGCGCGTCTGGGAAGGCCACTGAGCAGCTTTGCGAAAGCCCCTACATCCTACTGCGGACGCCTTGATTCGGCAAATCCGTGCGCATGTTGCACGACGGTTCTTAACATCATCCGAACACGCGCCGTTCGTTCCCGAAATGAAAAGGAGAGAGCCGCTTGCGCGGCCCTCTCCCGTTTCACGATTGGCTTTGCCGTCAGCGCAACGCGGCGGGAAGCCAGCCCTTGCCCGACAGTAACATCTCCGCCGCCTCGGCCATCGCCGGGTGTCAGGCAGAGCCCTCACACCCCTGTCACACATATGACGAGTCGCGCGGCGCTTCGATCGTGCGAGGGATGGAATCCGTAAGGCCGAGACCCGGAATCCGCGAAGCGGATTTCAAGGGGCTCGGCTCACGAAACAGATTGCCGATACGTCCGCCAATTTAGACTGTTTGCCGTTGAAGCTGCGGGCGGAAATATGACGCCACACAGCGCCGTGAACGGCTATGATTGATGCAGCGGAATCGAATCCAATCCGGACCTACAAATTGCCGCCTGCGGAAACTACGAAGTTGGAAAAATTAACTGACCGCGAAGGCCTCAAAGGCCATGGCATCCCGCAAGATCATGATGCGGCGGCCCCTTCCTTTGGCGAGGTACGGCCGCCTTGGAACATCGCCCCGAACATCCGCCTCTCCTCGTCGCCTTTAACGCAACTGCTGGCGATCGCCTTGGTGGCGACTCTTCTGCCGCTCGCCGGAGCCATCTGTCTCGGCGGGTCTACCTCTCTGTATTATCGCTGGACACACTTGTTTCAGAACGTGCGCATCATCTTGATTTCTGACTCATGGCAGGAACAGGCTGTCCACGTCGTCGTTATCTGGTTATCCTTGTACGTTCTCGTACATTCCCCCCGAATCCTTGGCGCCTTCTTCGTCGTTCCCTACCTGTTTTCAAAGATCATCCGGGAAAGCGTAGTTGACCTTGTCCTTGCCGCCTTTGGACAGCAATATTATGCATCGAAGAAAGAGCTCGTCGTCCGTCTTCTTGCGGTTGCAATCTTTGGGGCGACGTCTATTGCGCTCGCCGTAACCGGATATCTACAATGGCCGTCGGAAGTGGAATTTCGCGACCCTCATTTACCCCCAAATAGCCGGCTGCCAAGCGACTTGGTGCCGCTGCCGCCGCCTCCCCCGCGATGGCACGACCCGTCAGTTCATGTCACTCCTGAGGACTGGGACCGCTACTACAAGTATCAAGCCCGTCGCTTCAAGGAATGGGCCGACGCGGCGCTGCACTACGCTTGGGTGCAGTCCATTTGGCTGTTGGTTGTTCTTTACCTTCCGATTATCTACTTCGGCTGGTCAACCGTATTTGCCCTCCAAAGTTTCATGGAGATTCAAAACATCCGAAGGCTTAGGCGGGCGCTTCGCCCCGAACACCTAGAATTGGCGGCACTGGAGACGCCGGCAGGCGGCAGCCATCTCCTCACGATAGCCCACCTCTCCGACTTACACCTGACCGAAGCTGATGAAGAAGGCGCTCTTCAAGGCGCTGGGACACCTCCCAACCAGGTATTCCGCCGTGCGATCGGCGAACTCGAGAACGTCACGGACGACATTGAGCTAGTCGTTTTCAGTGGTGACATGGCCGACAGCGGTGCACCGCTCGAGTGGTCAAGATTCTATGACATCCTACCTCCTGCGATCATGCGGAAGTCGATCATACTGCCGGGCAACCACGACATAAACATCGTAGATAAGAAACGGCTCTGGCGTGTCGAAAGAGGCAGCAAAGAAGGACGTAATATTCGTTTGTGCCGCATGTTGTCGGCTATGGACCTCGTCCAGGGTAACACGGCCCTGCTTCTAACGGAGAGAGGTGAGCTAAAAAGCCTCAGGGCGCACCTTGCACAATACAGGGACGATCTCATCGCATATGCAGACACCGGTTCCACCGGCTTCAAAACCAACCATCCAACGGAAATTTGGGACGACGCGTTTCCGCAAGTCATCCCCCTTGAGAACTGCAAAACCTGCTTCTACGTGCTGGACAGCAACATCATTGCCACGAGCATCATCGATAATGCTTTTGGCGTGGTGTCGCACCAGCAAATCGTCAAACTCGGTGCCCTGATGAAACACTTTGACGGTTGGAGATCAGTCATATGCATACATCATCACTTGGCGCTCCCACACTGGTTGAGCTCTTGGTCGGCACAAGAGCGTCTTTTTGAGCGTTTCATGGTTTTGCAAAACAATCGTCAGCTCATCGACGCCCTGATCACCAAAGAATGTGTCGTCCTGCACGGTCACCGACACGTGAACTATCAAGGCCAGCTTGGACGAATACAAGTCGTCTCGGCGCCGTCGACGACCTTGGTGGATGCCGCCACCGGGTATGGTCCTTGTTTTCATATGATTGACTTGAACACAACGGACAATGACGGCGTGGCTGTTAGTTCGTCAATTCGTAAAGATCTCATCTAGCTCCACCGGTGCACTAGGCGCGAAGGCCTCAAGACTCGCTCATGCAGAAAAGAGTAGACCAGTTTTTGTTCTTGCTGGGGGTGCCAGGGCAGAGCCCTCGCACCCCCGGCCACACATAATAATGTGTCGCGCAGCGACACCGTGCCTGCGGCAACGATCGTCACCCGCAAGGGCGGAGACGCCGGACTGCGGCTCCGGCCGCTGTTGCTGCTAGAGCGTGACCGGCCATTGGACGGGGCCGCGCAATTTATTCTGCGGTTGCGTGGCTGATTCGCCGTGGAAAAACGGGAGCCAATACCTATGTTTCGCGGATTATCCCAAGGAAATTGGATGGAACGAACAGATGACAGAGACAGATCGTAAGGCGCCCTCTCCCAAGACGCTCCGGGGCCTTTATGCACTTTCGGGAAACTTATGTGCGAACCCGAAGTGCACCACGGTGCTCATAAACGCTAATGGCACCCTCGTCGCTGATGTATGCCACATCGAAGCCGAAAAGCCAGGCGGCGCGCGATTCAACAAAAAGCTTAGCGCTGAGGAGCGCCGTGACGCTCGAAATCTCATGTTACTGTGCAGTACTTGCCACAAGCTGGTGGATCGGGAGCCGGAGAAATATAGCGTCGCTGTCCTTAGGAAGTGGAAGAGGGATCGCGAAGATCGATTTGCGGCAATCGGCGATACGCTCCGGCAGAGATACGTGGAAGAAATCGTGGACGAAGCCGAGGTGGCTGACTTGACGCTTCCCAAGTCACTGAAGAAATACAAGCGCTTTCTGAAGAAAGAACATTTCACCAGTAAAATTGACGAGCGAACCTTCGAAGGCATCGAAACATACGTTGACAGGCTTCGGCATGTTGCTAGCGCCGATCGCGAGCTGATGCGCGCTATCGTTGAGAAGGGGATCGCGCTTGGAGGGCGCAGGGAAACAGAATCGGGGATTAACATTCACCCCGATGACCTCAAGACCATCAACGTGGACAATCGACGCCTGTCGGATTATCGCATCCGTAAATTGGCCAACACGCTTGACCGCAATAACCTCGGCGGCCTGGATGTGGATGAAGAGCCCATGCTGCAAATCTCGGTCGCTGACGAGGATCTCGATTGGTCCACGCTAAAGGCATTTCTCGAATCCCGTGGCCATACGCTTCGGGACGTGATCTGCGATCTGAAATTCGGTCTTTTGGACTGAGCCAGATTCCGCACGGTCGAGACCTGGGCTCGGTTCACGACAGCCCGACCGGCGCGGCCGGGCGCGCACCAAAGGCCTTTCTGTTCGCGGAGGCCTGTGTGGTATGCTTCAAGAATCGCTGCCCGTACGAGCGATCCTCCATGATTGAATGGACTACGGCATGCGCAAAGCAAAATCGCGCATCAAGAAAGAGAAAATTGCCCGACGAGCGCCGCGGCCGGTGGCGAACCCCGCATGGCTGCGCGAAGACCCCGTCGGCAATGCCATAACCCTGCCCGTTCGCACCAGGCCAAACCTGTTGCCGTTCCATGAGTTGACCCCGGAGGATTTCGAGCGGCTGTGCTTGCGACTGTCGGAACGCAGCGTAATGGTCGAAGCGGCGTGGGTGTACGGCAAAGCCGGACATGCGCAGCACGGCATCGATGTGCTTATCCGCATCGCGGACGGCACCTTTCATGTCTGGCAGAGCAAGCGGTACAAAAAGATATCCAAGACCACGGTCAAAGAGGCTGTCGCCTTCTTTCTCAAGCATAAGTGGGCGAAGCAGGCGCAGCGTTTCGTGCTGGCCGTCGCGTGCCAATTTGAATCGCCTGCTGTCATCGACGCGATCGAGGCGGCGCATACGGCGTTGCGCGCCAAGAACATCGAGTTCGAGGCGCTCGATGCTTCGAATCTTACCGAGCGGATGAAGTCGGAACCGGCGCTGGTCGATGATTTCTTCGGGCGCCCATGGGTCGAGCCCATCTGCGGACCGGAAGCTCTGGAGTCGGTCAATAACCGGCTGTCACGGTTCGATGTCGCGAGCGTAAGGGCACGGCTTCGTATTTTCTATAATTCGTGGATTTCGGCCGTCGATCCGGGCCTTCCCATCGCCGGGCGGGACGCGCAAGGCCGCACGCACGCGAGCATCCCGATCACCGATCGCTACATACAGCCCGATTTCATCGTGCCGCTGCCGGACTCCCAAATTCCTCCCGCGGGCGAGGCGCCGGAACGGGACCAGGAGCAGCGCAAGGATGATCAGGCCGAACCCAGTCAACGGACCTCCGAGCGCCACGACCAGCACGCGTCATCTGTGAGGCCGGTTCCACGGGAACGCCGCGTCCCGCTCGATGAATATCTGAAGTCTCAATCCCAGGCGCTGATCGTCGGCGAGGCCGGCTCAGGCAAGAGCTCCCTGTTGCGCTTTGTGGCGCTCGACATCCTTTCGGACAAGCCGGCGCTGGAGGCGGTGAAGAACCGCTTCGCGAAAGCTATCCCTGTGTGGCTGCCATTCGCGCTCTGGGTGCGCATGAGTGTCGAACGCGGCTCGCCGGTCGCGATCGAAGACGCGGTGTCCGAGTTCTTTCGTTCGCAAGGCGATACTGACCTCGCCGATGAGATGCGGCGTGCCGTCATTGGGCAGAATATCGTGCTTTTGGCCGATGGCATCGATGAGGCTTCCGATGCGACGGCGGCCCGGACCTTGGTCGCAGTACTGACAGCCTTTGGGTCACGAACCGGGATACCGATTCTCGCGACGTCGCGTCCGCACGGCTCGCGCAATCTAAGCGAACTTGCGAGCAGCTGGGATCGCTGCAATCTGGCGGCGCTGTCGGACGCGCAGCGCCAAGCGCTGGCGAGTCTTTGGTTCGGCGTGCTGGAAGGCTTCGAAGCAGGATCAAGCGCGACGCCAACGCAAATCCAGGGACGCGCCAAACGAAAGGCCGACACGTTCATTTCGGCTCTGCAGCTCAATGCGGGCATAAGCCGTCTGTCGCAGACGCCGTTATTCTTGCTGGCGTTCCTGAGCCTGCACCGCCGCGGGCAGACATTGCCGAGAGACCGCTTCGCGGCGAGTCAGGAGATCGTCGAGCAACTGATGGAACACCAGCCGCGCCGCCGCGACATGAGCGCCTTGGCGACGCGCTCCCTGGCAGGAGAGCCGCGGATGCGCGACCGGGTCATCGCCGACTTTGCGTATGCGCTGCAAGCGGGCGAACTGCGCGGATCGATCCCGGACGCGGCGAGGGGCCGATCTTATCCGGAGCCGACAACAAAGCGCGGATCAGGAAAGCGCGGAAGCCGACGCGCGCAAGATCTTCTCCTTCACCGAAGAGAGAGCCGGGTTGCTCGTCAACAAGGCCCAAGGGAATGTCGGTTTTCTGCACCTTTCGCTGCAGGAATACCTTGCGGCACGCCACGTGATGCAGCGTTCGCTCGCCGAGAGGATCGCTTTCGTGTCGGCCAACGCGGGGCGCGTGCGCTGGCGAGAACCAATTCTCTACCTCCTCTTCATGACCGCGAACGAGGCCGAGGTTGGTCAACTGCTCGAGGCTATCGCGACGGCGCCCGTCACAGATGCTGATGCACGGGCCGTGCGGGACGCGTTGCTCACGGATGCTGTGTTTGCCGACTTCGACCACGACCTCGGCATTGTGCGCCGGCTGGCTGCCGAGATGTTCGCCGAGGCCGAGCTGACGGCGTGGGGCGCCAGGCGAACCCACCTGCTCGGTGCGGCGGTCGACGGGCTCTTTTCCGAGTCTGTCGGAGAAATGTGCCGCGCGAAGCTGGCGGAATGGGTTCCGGACCGGCACGGATTTGGGCGGGCGGCAGCCATAGAGGCAATGCCGGCGTGGAACGCCACGCTCAAGGTCGCCTGCGTCACGGCACTGCTTCGCTGCCTGCGCTGCGAGAACGACTACGTATGGCGAAAGGCCGCCGAAATCCTTCCCGTCGTGGGCGACCGAAATCCCGAGATAAAGGAGCGGCTGATGCAGCTCGCGCGCACGGCACCTTCGGTCCAAACCGCGCAAGCTGCCGTTGTCGCGCTCGGCTGCGGATGGTTTGAGGACCAGGACGTCGGCGCAATCGCAGAGGCGCTGCGCGCGAGCAGCCACCAAGGACTCTGTCTCGATTCAATCCGGATTCGTGCCAAGCGCGGTGAGACGGACGCAACGGACCTCGACATGTATTTCGCCGTCGCGTTCGGCAAGGAGCGCTTTGCGCATGGGCTCGTCGCGCGCGATCTCGCGGAGCACTTTGCGGCGCATCACCGCGCGGCTTTTGTTGGAAAGCTGGAAACGGCCATAGGCGCAGAGACGGGCGACCGTCTCGGCCGGATCATGCCGCTCATCGGCGCGCTGTTCATCTGCGAGCCAGCTAATCCGCGTGCCCGTCAAGAACTGCTGCAGGCCCTGGCGCAGGATTGGGTACTGCATGAACTATTCTCGCCGGGGCATTTTCCGGTGGACCGCGTCGAGTGGACACCCGAGCTGATCGCCCGGATCGAAGGTCATCTCCGCAATAAAGAGCGGATCATGGATAGTGATCTCTATTGGGTCGCCAAGGTACTGCCGCTGCCGCTGGTGAAAGAAAGGTGCATCGAATTCCTGCGCGGGAAACCGTATCTCGGTTTCTGGTGCTCGCAGGCGCTCGTCGAATTTTGGGGGAAATCGGACCCCGAAGTGCAGGCGCTTTTCAGAGAGATGCTCGCGGCGCCTCCGGAAACGGTGGCCCAGGTGGCTGAAGAGCTGCCGCTTGTGATCGATGATCGCGCGGCGTGTCGCGAAGCGCTGTTGCGCGCCCTACGGGCCGACGTGTCGCGAGCCGACTTCATCCTCAAAGGCTGCCAGAAGCTCGGCATCACGGCCGCCGACGAAGGAATGGTGCAGGCCGCGCTGCAGGCCGGTACGCGGGCAAAGGCTCCGCTTTATTACGATGTGTGGAGCGGGAGCATTATTGGGGCCTTCGCCGCGCACCCGGAGGTCCGCAAGCTCGCCCTCGACGAGTTGATGCGGCGCGATGGCCCACTGGGAGCCGTCGCGTCCAGCTATCCAGCCGACGAAGATATGTGCCGCCGAGTCCTCGGCGTTCTCTGTCCTCTCGATGACAGGTCCAAGGCCTCGAAGCGGCGGCAGCTTCGAATGACGCCGCGGCGGAGTTGCTGGGCACGGCGCGGCAAGACACCGGCGGCCTCGTTTGCTCGGAAAGCATTGTCGGCTGGGTAGAATCGACGCTGGCGCGCGGCCCGCTGACCGAAGCAGACCTCGGGTGGCTGGAGCGGGAGCTGGATACCGTCGGGCCCGAATACGAGAAACGAACGACGGCGGCGGTCGTGAGCCTGCTTCTGGCGGGCGCCATTGAACGCTTTGTTCGGGCCAAGAGATATGACGGAAAGCCGCTTGATGTCGGGGCAAACCCCGATCTTACGCGTGACGACATATATTTGCGACGTTTGCTTCCGCGGTGGGACGATTTGATCCGGGCGCTGGGAAGCGAAGAGAATGTGTTGGAGCGCTTCGATATCACCCCGGAGCGCACCTTGCGCGCGATCCATGCGGGAATTCCCGGGGCGGACCGCTTGTTCGCGCTCCTGATGGCGAAGGTGCCGGGCGCACAGCACGTCCACAAGAGCGATCTGGTCGCTGCCGTGGCTGAGATGGAGCCGCGCGGCAATACTATGCGCGAATTGATCGGCACGCTCCTTCTCACGCCCTTCCGGGCACGGAGTGTCGCCGATCACTGGGCCGAACTCAGGGCCGGTGAAATATTTGCCGAATACTTCCGGGAGGATTCCGATCTGCGCGCCAAGGTGATCGATGCGTTCAGAACCAACGCCGATAATGCCGGGGCAGCCGGCGCGCTCGCCGAACTGTTGCTGCGCGAGGACGACGCTGCGGTGGAGCAACTGTTGGTGGCCGGGGTTGAAGGGCGCCGCTATGGGGTCGGCGCGCATTTCAAACTGGTTGCGGCACTTTCCTCAGCCGAGGCCTTTATCGAGGAAATCAGCAGGTTGCTGACGCGCGACATCGAGCCGGACGAGTGGTCCCTGCCCTATTGGGTGCCCGCGCTGGTGCGCCGGATCAAGATAGACGCCGAGCTTCGCGCGAAGATGCTGGAGGCGCTTGGTGACGTTGCGTCCGTGTCCATGAAGCTCACCTTCACGGCCCTGCTTGCGCGCGCAGCCGGCTCAACGGATCAGCTCAAAGCCTACGCGGCAGAGGAACTGCGCAAGCTGCAAGCGGACCCGATACCGGCGATCGGATTCGACCTTACGCGTTATGCCCACCGGCCGCTCTTTCAGTTGATGACCGAGCTTGCCGCCTAGATCGCGGCACGCTCGTGGAAAAGTCTAATAGAACGAGCCCGGCTGTTTGGCGAATACGCGCTGGCCCGTAATCTTTTCCAGGAACTGCTCGGGCAGCACTCGCTCAGTGACGGCGAGGAAGGCCTCGATCAGGACGCGCACATGGTCAAGATCGCCTTCTTGCACGCGGCGCCAGATACTCGGCCGGTAGCGGCCGACGATCGAGAGCCCGTAGAGCAAAGCCACGCAAATGGCGCGGTATTCGCCGACGTTTCCGAAGATCGGCCGTACCAGCGCGCTGTGCTCGAAAGGACTCTGGTGAATGCGAAGCGCCTCCCACCAGAATTGCTTGCCCGGATGATCGACCGCAACGCGATAGCGGCGGCCGGGTCCCTCCG
>Ga0207061_1005_pt1 | contig 94229 bp, 83 predicted proteins | sample Alteio_BWMinCont_31_FD_153275 | JGI IMG/M metagenome (GOLD analysis project Ga0207061, IMG submission 153275) | Enriched cells from forest soil in Barre Woods Harvard Forest LTER site, Petersham, Massachusetts, United States -... | ecosystem: Environmental > Terrestrial > Soil > Temperate forest >... | reverse complement strand
TGCAAGTGATGGTGGTTTACAGGTCGGTGATCCAGATGGTCCATACTGGTTCAACCTTAGTGGCGTTATGAAAATAGATGAACGCGCTTATACTGGAAACACGGCAACCACATCCTCTGGGGTTGGCGCCTTAGGTACATACCTTGGCGGTGCTTTCATTCGCGATGCTGGCATTACCTTGGAAGGTGGCGTTGGTGAAAACTACGGCTACACCATGGGGTTAGATTTTGAGGCTCAAAGCAAAGAAGTTAAAATAGATGAATTCTATCTAACTTATTATGGCTTCGGTTGTTTGATGCCGAATTTTTCATTCTCAGTTGGACAGGTAAACCCTGGTTTCTGCTTAAACTGTGCTGATAGCAGCAAGTGGATCCCATTTATGGAACGTAACATGGGTACCTCCACATTCGGACCAAAACAGGGTATGGGTATTAGTGCCAACACTTATAATCAACATTACTCTGCTACAGTTGCTATTACGCAACAGCCACAAATGGGTTCTTCTGTCAAAAATGTATATGGCGTGTCAAGAAAATCACCAGATTTATGGCAAGTATCCGGACGTTTTACATATGCACCGATTTCTCAGCATGGCAAAGCATTGCAATTCGGATTCTCCGCACATGTTCAAGAATATGCAAACAATGGTTTGCAATTCAAGGCGATTCCAGAAATGCGTTCTGGCAACAGCACGACTTTGTTAAATACTACGACTTATTATACATCTAACCCATCTCCGAGTAGTGGTATCCCTAATCAGCTGTGGATTTCCGCGTTGAATCAAACAACACTGGACGCAGATCTATTAGGTATATATGGTCCATGGAGCGCCGAGCTTGAATATCAAGAAGTATTTGTAACGCGCGGTATGGTTAATGGTGTAAAACAAGGTGGCGATCTAAACTTTAGCGGCTTCCACGCACAAGCAGAGTACATCCTAACTGGCGAAACTAGACCTTTGAAGCCTTCTAACGGTACCCTAGGCCAAATTAAACCAAAATGTAAATCTGGCGCATGGGCCGTTGCTGCTCGTTATAGCTTTATTACCCTAAATGATAAAGACATCGCTGGCGGACGCGCATATAACACCACAGCTAGCATTAGCTGGTATGCGAATAACAATATTCGCGTGATTGGTGAATATGTTTACTCGTTACAAAGACGTCAATTCCCAACCTATTTAGACAAACGTCATGTAGGTGGTTTAGGCGCACGTCTGCAGGTAGTATTCTAAACTTAGAATATATACTGACACTAAAAAAGCTCCTATACTGAGAGGTATAGGAGCTTTTTTTATGTTTACATTACGCAATATTTCAATAGTTGGATTTCTAATCTGTGCTTTATCTCTAGGGACTGCACATTTCCTAGAATATGAATATATGGTGTCGCCATGCCCAATGTGCATGTTACAGCGAATAGTATTTTGGGTATTAGGTGGTGTATTTTTGTTAGGGGCCATTTTTAATTTTAAAAGCTTGCTACGCTATTTATACTCCATAGCCATAATTATTTTATCTGGCATTGGTTTTGCAATCGCAGCACGACAATTTTGGTTACAATATTTTGCCCCGCCGCAAACTGTCTCCTGCTCTGCAAGCCTGGAGCGTCTGATCGATCTATATCCATTTCTGGATGCCCTCAAAATGGCTTTGTCCGGCTCACCAGAATGCGCCACTATAGATTTCACTATATTTACTATTTCGGTTGCTGGGTGGAGCGTAGTGTTATTTGGATCGTTGACAATAGTTAGTTGTTATATACTTTACTTACAAAAGAAAGGGCGGATCTGAGATCCACCGCTTGATTAAATAAACCGGCCATCCTTAGCCTTGTATATTTTCCTAGTTACATTTTAAGAGTATCAAAACAATTGAAAAGCTCAATAGCATAAATTACGGTATGCCTTTCACTTACACGGACTTGCGCTTTGGCGCACACAATGAATAGTAAATGCATAAGAGCTAGATGTGTTAATGATGATGCTCAAATATGCTAGAATGTTTACACTAAAATAAACCCCTCAAGGAAGATATTATGGATCTGGATTTAAAAGGATTTATCGAGGAGCGTAATGTGCTAAAAGACGCTCTGCTGAAAATCATATCAAAAACGGAGGCTCTCACTACAGAAAATCTAGAAGACTTCTGTATCATTCTTACTGACTACCTAACTGGTAGCGTCGTCAAATTGGGATTGCGTGATGATTTCAGTTTTGTGAGTTCTTTTAGCAACGCATATAGCAAAGGCGTCAAAAATGAAACCAAACTGAAGACTGACTTATCAGAGTTGATTATCTGGCTATCAAAGCGTTGGGATATGGAAGACGCCACTATAGCTCAATTGCAGGCACAACGAACTAAAGTTTAACTATTTTTCTAAGTATTGTAACTTATCTGGTACATCTTTCCATTGTTCAGCATCCGGCAACCCACCCTTACAAGTTGTAATAACCGGCCACGTTTTAGATAGCTCTGCATTAAGCTTAATAAATTCCTGCTGCGATTCTGGCACTTCATCTTCTGTCATAATCGCATTAACAGGGCACTCAGGCTCACATAGGGCGCAATCTATACACTCATCGGGATCGATCACCAAGAAATTAGGGCCCTCATGAAAACAATCAACCGGACACACCTCGACACAATCTGTGTATTTACAGCGTATACAGCTGTCAGTAATTATAAAAGCCATAATTTCTCCAATGATAAGAGGTCATACGAGATACTTAAAGATTCGTTGTTCCGACCAACGCAAAAGTATAAACCAAGATTCTGCAATGGGCCGTACCATTATATTCACATATGGCTTAGTAATCCAGAGCCCTTGAGCTCCTGAAATTAGCGTAGCCAGAATCCCAGTACACAATCGATCATCTACCAACAGCAACTGCTGTGGCGGTACATTTGCGATGGCTGCTATATATAATAAACCATCCGGGTATGGTTTTTTGCGTTTAGCAAAAATAAATTTAATTGCTGGGAAATTCTGCATAAAAAATTCTTGGCGTCCTAATGTTGGTTTGTTGGAGAGTATATAAATTTTTTCTGGCGCAAATATTGTGCAGAATTGTCGTAACCAAGCCATGATTTCTGGGGCTGGCGTAGCTTCGCCGTGCGCAGCCAATACCCCATCAAAGTCTAAAACCAAAACAGAAACGCCGCGCGCATCCAATACATTCTTTGAAAGATCTTGAATATTTAAGAGTTGCAGCTCTGGCGTTTGCATGAAGTGCTTAAGCTGTGACTTAAAACGCCATGATTCACGTATTGCATAAAAAAATCTAAAACACATATTTCCTCTGGCCGCTTAATGTGGTAGTCTACTTAGGTTAATGTCGTGGAATAATGCATCAGGATATCGTATGTCTGCCCATTTTAAAAGCGCAAACGCAAATACGCCTACCAAGGAAATTATTCACCAGTTAATTCTGGCTACTATTAACAAGCTCAATCTAGTCACACGTGAAGAATTTGCGATTCAAACCCAAGTCTTACTTCGCACTAGGTTAAAAGTTGAGCAGCTCGAAAGAAAACTTATGGAGTTGAGTACCAAACAACACAATAGCAACTAGGAGGAATACACATGGAAATATTTAAGTATATTTTAATACTCCTAAGTTGCTCGGTCATTTTTGTTGTGATCTGCCGACGTTTTCATTTACCCGCTATTATTGGTTATTTATCTGTAGGTATGGTTGTTGGCCCTGGCGGTTTCGGCTGGCTACCTACGATTGAAGATATGAATCATCTTGCCGAGTTCGGCATAGTGTTCTTAATGTTTACATTAGGACTAGAATTTTCAATTCCCAGATTAATTGCCACCAAACGTATCCTGTTAGGCCTAGGTGGCTTGCAAGTTATTACTTGTACTGCAATTGGTTCCTGTGCAGCATGGCTATTGGGTCTTAATGGCGTGCAGAGTTTAATCGTGGGTGGCGGTCTAGCATTGTCATCAACTGCAGTAGTTGTAAAACAGTTAACTGAGCAAAAGCGACAGCATACTGCTTACGGAAGCATGGCAATCAACATTTTACTGTTTCAGGATTTGGCTGCGGTCGGATTTCTGATCTTAATTCCCGCTGTATCTGGGAGCGAATCAAACCCGATCCACATCACCTTCCTGTTAACCATCATAAAGGGCTTTTTTGCGTTTGTAAGCATGACCCTATTAAGTATGTGGGTATTACGCCCTCTCTTTCATGAAGTTGCAAAAGCGCGATCTACTGAATTATTCATGATGGCAACCTTATTGGTAGCGCTTAGCGCGGCTGGCGTTACATATTATCTTGGGCTATCTATGGCTTTAGGAGCATTCTTAGCCGGTTTAATGCTCGGTGAAACTGAATTCAGACATCAAATCGAACTAGATATTAGGCCATTTCGTGATGTGTTACTCGGTTTGTTTTTTGTGGTAATTGGCGCAAATCTTGATTTGTCGTTATTACCAGAGATCATCGACAAAGTATTGTTATTATTAATTGCCTTAATTTTTGGCAAGATGGTAGTCATAGCAGGGATTGTAAAATCCTTTAGCAAGTTGTCGATCCAGGCTTCATTACGTACCGGTCTAATTCTGGCTCATGGTGGCGAATTTACTTTCGTTATTCTAACTGAAGCGATCGACAACGATATCTTGAGCGATGGCAAACGGCCGATCCTATTTTCTGCAGTAGTATTGAGCTTGATGTGCGCACCATTACTAATTCGTTACAGCGATCAAATCATTAATTTCTTTAGCAAACGTAGTAAAGATGATATAGATCTTAAAGAATTTACGCATAATCAACTTTCAGAACATGCTGCGGAATTAGAAAATCATGTGATCTTATGTGGCTACGGCCGTGTAGGGCAAATTCTAGGTAGATTTTTAGATCAGGAAAATATCCCATGGATCGCCCTAGACACCGATCCTATACGTCTTTCAAAATCGTCGATGGCGGGCGAGCATGCTTTCTTTGGAGATGCCACTTATCCAAATACATTACTTTCGGCTGGGTTATCGCGCGCTAGAATGGTTGTAATTACATTCTCGGATGAAACACCATCGCTACAAGTCGTAAAGCACGTAAGAGAGATGCGACTTGACGTACCCTTATTTGTTCGCACACAAGACGATTCAAACCTCAAGGCTTTCCAAGATGCAGGGGCCACAGAAGTTGTGCCAGAAACTCTAGAAAGCAGCCTGATGTTAGCATCACATTTACTATTAACCTTAGGTGTGCCGACCAAAAAGATCGTCGATAAAATACGTACTATTCATGCCGATCGCTATGAAATCTTGCGCGGTATGTATCGTGGCGAAGATGATCTCTCAAAGATTGAAGATGAAGAAGAATCGCGTCGTAGCCTGCATTCCATATTTGTACCCGAAGGCGCCACTTCTATTAATCAACCACTGGCATCTATTGCCACAAACGATGAAGAGTTCTACATTAAATCGCTTACGCGCGATACAGAACGTATTCTAGATCCAGAACTTGAGACCACAATTCAAGTTGGCGATGTGATAGTTATATTTGCTACACCGGAAGAAACTGCCGCAATTGAAGAGCAGATTTTGAATGGCAAGTATGTTACTGCTTAGTTAAAATAATTAATAGCAAAACAGCTATATTTTTCCTACCGCATATTGGTTTACTCTAAATTCACATATTTTAGATAAACAGCATGGATTTTTATGACACGTTTAGCAGTAATTTATAGCCGAGCTGGGCAAGGTCTAGATGCACCATTAGTAAGTGTTGAAGTACACATCTCGAATGGGTTACCAAACATGTCTATTGTTGGCCTCCCAGAAGCAGCAGTTAAGGAAAGCAAAGAGCGCGTTCGCAGCGCAATTATAAATAGCGGTTACGAATTTGCACCACGCCGAATTACTATTAACCTGGCGCCAGCAGATTTGCCAAAAGAGGGCGGCAGATTCGACTTGCCAATTGCTCTGGGGATTTTAGTAGCATCAGAGCAGCTGCAATTAGCAAATGTAGAATCATATGAATTTGCAGGGGAATTAGCACTTTCTGGTGATTTACGCGCCATCAAAGGTGCGCTACCATTTGCTATCGCGACACGACGCGCACAACGTAATTTGATCATCGCAGTTGAAAATGCTTTTGAAGCAGCGATGCCGCAAGATAATATTGTATTCCCTGCTAATACTTTGCTGGAGGTGTGCCAACATTTAACTGGGGTACGCGTATTACAAAAACATGAATTTTCAATCCCAATTGTTACAACAACAAATCCTGATACCATAGATATGCAAGATATCCAGGGACAACCGCATGCTAAACGTGCTCTAGAAATTGCTGCCGCCGGCAGACACAGTATGTTATTAATTGGGCCACCAGGAACAGGTAAAACCATGCTTGCAAGCAGGTTGCCAACAATCATGCCAGAGCTAACAATCGACGAAGCCTTGGAGGTGGCAGCAATTTACTCGTTGGGACAAACCAATATATCGCCTATAAAATGGCGTGAAAGACCATTTCGTACGCCACATCACACGGCTTCTGCAGTGGCAATGGTTGGTGGCGGCAGTCGTCCCAAGCCAGGCGAAATTTCCTTAGCACATCACGGGGTACTTTTTTTGGATGAGTTACCGGAGTATGATCGAAAAGTATTAGAGGTATTACGCGAACCAATGGAGTTAGGATCTATTGCTATTTCACGAGCGAATCGCAAGACTACGTTCCCTGCGAAATTTCAGCTAATTGCGGCGATGAATCCTTGCCCATGTGGGCAAAATGGTAACCCAGTTAAGCAATGCCAATGCAGTAGAGATCAAATTACCCGTTATCAAGCACGAATCTCAAGCCCACTATTAGATCGCATCGATATGCATATTGAGGTACCAATTATAACTGCAGAATTATTAACCAATGCAAAAAATACCGATCAAAACGAAAGCTCGACTAATATCAAGCAACGCGTTGAACTTGCTATGCTCGTACAACAACAACGCAGCAATAAGGCTAATGGTCTGCTTAGCAATAACGAGGTTAAGGCTTCTTGCACGCTAAATAAAGAAGGTAATGCAATAATCAAAAAGGCTATAGAAATATTGAATCTATCGGCGCGGGGGTTTTATAGAATCTTGAAAGTGGCGCGTACCATAGCCGATCTTGATAATTCGACCAACATAGAAACCACGCACCTAACTGAGGCGCTAGGGTTTAGGTCAAGAACAAATTTACAGCGCTGAAACATGGCGTAAAGATACAGCAGATGTTAATATTGGCCGTATGCAAATAGACGAACCAGAAATACTATATAGCGAACTGCCTGCACGGCACGGCAAGTTTGGGATAATCACTTTAAATCGCCCTAAGGCTCTTAACGCCTTATCGGTCGGAATGGTCTCATCTATGTACGACCAATTACATGTCTGGGCAGATGATAAAGATGTATTGGCTGTAATTATTCAGGGCGCTGGTGACAGAGCTTTCTGTGCTGGCGGCGATCTTAAGCTGGTGTATGTCCACGGCAAAAATAACTACCAAGATATGATCCCATTTTTCAGCGCCGAATATCACCTTAATCAATATATAAACGAATACCCCAAGCCATATATTGCGCTATTAAACGGCATAGCAATGGGTGGTGGCTTAGGGGTTTCCGTACATGGAACACGCGTGATAGCCACAGAGCGTTTACAACTTGCGATGCCAGAAACCGCGATTGGTTTTTATCCTGATGTCGGCGCAGGATATTTTCTTTCACACTGTCCGCACAAGATTGGTATGTACTTAGGATTAACAGGCAATAGTATTGGCGTTGCCGATGCCATGCTTTGTAAGCTGGTTCATGCCTGCATTCCAAGCAATAAATTACAAGATTTTGTTGCGTCATTAGCCGCGCAAGATTTAAGAGCTACGCCGTTAGAAACTATAGATGCAGTAATCGCGGATTATCAACAAGAACCTGGCATTCCAAGCCTTAAACAATACATTAATACTATCGAGAACTGTTTTAATAAAAGCTCCGTGGAAAATATAATTGCGGCTCTAAAAAATCAAGGTTCGGACTGGGCGATGTCACAAGTAGTAACATTAAATAAACGTTCGCCAACAGGTCTTAAAGTCACATTTAAAGATCTTACTATTTGTGCCAAATTAAGTTTACCTGAGTGCTTGAATATTGATTTTAATCTAACCTTAAAATTATTCCAAGAGCATGATATATACGAAGGTATTCGTGCTGTTCTGGTAGATAAAACCCAAGATCCAAAGTGGCAGCCAGATACTCTGCAAGCTGTTAGCGACGAGTTTATTGAGCAATTGTTCGAGATTAAATGCAAACTCTGAATCCCGAGCAACTCGCAGCGGTAAAACATTTATCCAGCCCATTACTAGTGCTAGCAGGAGCTGGGAGCGGTAAAACCCGGGTTATTACCTATAAAATATCTTATTTAATAGAAACTTGCGATTATAAGCCATCACGTATTTATGCTGTAACGTTTACAAATAAAGCTGCCCGAGAAATGGCGGAACGTATTTCTAAAAAACTTGGAAGCAAGGCTAAAGGCATCCATGTTTCAACCTTTCACACGTTTGGGTTAAATTTTATTCGTAGCGAACATAAATTGCTTGGTTTTAAAAGCAATTTTTCTATTTATGATAGCGAAGACAGCTTGAACTTACTCCGCGATATATCTGGTAAAGACAACGTAGAAATAGCTGAGCAATTACAGGCGCAACAATGGCAGATTTCGAGTTGGAAGAGCGCTTCAATTTCACCTGAAGAGGCATTAACCATAGCTAAAGATGTAACAGAGTTTGCGATTGCAAAATTATATGCGTCGTATCAACAAACGTTGCGTAGCTATAATGCGGTAGATTTTGACGATCTAATCTTATTACCTTTACAACTATTGCGCGATAACGAACAAGTGCGTGAAAAATGGCAAAATAAGATCCAATACTTACTAGTGGACGAATATCAAGATACGAATACAACACAATACGAATTGGTAAGGTTCTTAACCGGGGCCCGCGGCGCATTTACAGTGGTTGGTGATGATCACCAAGCTATTTATGCATGGCGTGGCGCGAACCACGAAAATCTGCAGAAACTGCAGCAAGATTTCCCCAATCTAAAAGTTATTACCCTAGAGCAAAATTACAGATCTACCGGCACCATTTTACAGGCCGCAAATCATTTAATTAGCCATAACCCCAATATTTTTGCAAAAAATTTATGGAGCACCTTGGGTGCAGGCGATCCAATCCGCATAATTTTAAACGCTAATGAGCAAGAAGAAGCAAATCGTATTGCAGCAGAAATTACGCAACATAAATTTTTGAATCAGACCAAATTCAGTGATTACGCGGTGATGTATCGCAGTAATCACCAATCACGAATTATGGAGCAAGCATTACGTGAGTTTCAAATCCCGTATCAGCTCAGTGGCGGCACTTCGTTTTTTGCACGCAGCGAAGTAAAAGACATTCTTGCATATTTAAAGATCTTGGTTAACCCAGATGATGACGGTGCTTTTCTACGTATTGCGAATGTGCCACGCCGAGAAATCGGCCCTGCCACGCTAGAAAAGCTCAGTACCTACGCGCAAATGCGCGAGTGCAATTTGTTCACAGCCAGCTTTGAAATGGGATTAGAGCAAACCTTAACTGGCAAGCCACTACAAAAACTGCGCGAGTTCTGTGAATGGTTAAAGGCTATGGCTAATGCCGTAAATAATGAAAGCTCAATTGCGGTCATTCGCGGCATGGTTGGCAAAATTGATTATGAAACTTGGCTGTTAGACACTTGTACCAACCCTACCGTCGCAGAAAAACGCATGGAAAATGTGAATGATTTGTTAGCATGGTTAGAAAAAATGATGCAAGATGAATTAACATTAGCGCAAGCTGTAAATAAGATGCTATTAATAGATATGTTGACGCGCAAAGATGAAGAGAATAATAGCGACCGTGTTAACTTGTTAACACTGCATGCGGCCAAAGGTCTGGAATTTCCATATGTGTTTATACTTGGGATGGAAGAAGAATTGTTACCACATCGCAATAGTATCGATGCTGACTCTATAGAAGAGGAACGCCGTTTGGCCTATGTAGGTTTAACTCGTGCGCAACGCAGCTTAACGCTAACCTTAAGCAAACAACGTCGTCGTTACAAAGAACTAATCGACTGCCAGCCTAGTAGATTTTTAGATGAACTGCCGAAGGATTTAGTGGTGTGGGAAGGTTTGGCTGGCGCTGCCAAGGATCCAGTACAACGCCAACAACATGGTAAGGCACAATTGTCGGCGTTGAAAGCGATGTTGAACAACAATAGTACTGCTTGAGATCACTAAACATAATCTCTGGGTTTTTTTGATTAAAATAAATCATCTAATGTAACAACTCCACTTAAAAGTTCATTGGAGTATTGATTGGGCTTTATGCCATTGGCAGAGATTAGCGCCAAAAATAATTGCTTGCGTGTTTAGTGGCATTCTGAAAAATAGTCATTTTGGTATTCAATTTATCCGCATATTGCTTACTTATAACAAATGGTTCTGCAGTTTATAGGCTCAGTATAAGTGGCCCTTATAAGTAATCTCAAAATGTCACTCCCTTTTAGCTTTCCTGGCCAAGGCAGGCAGCTTAACATGTATCTACACGCTGTATCATCTTAAATGCCAAGCAAAGATAGTCCTTTATGAAGACCTCTCAAATGCATTAACAGGCTTCTCGCCCTCTGGGACAAATGTCAAAGCTACAGAATTCATGCAATAACGTTTGCCTGTTGGTGGTGGGCCGTCATCAAAAACATGGCCTAGGTGAGATTCACAGCGGGAACATAACACTTCGGTACGTGCCATTCCAAAAGCGCCACTAATCTTATCGCTTGGATCAACACGCTCGATTATGGCATGTGGAAGCGGCTCGTAAAAGCTTGGCCAACCGGTACCAGAATCAAATTTGCTCTTGGAAATAAACAATGCGAAATCGCCACCACAACAGGCACAATAATAAGTGCCGGTTTGATAAAACTTGTCGTATTTACCAGAAAAAGGACGTTCGGTACCACTTAATCTGCATACATCATACTCTTCTGGCGATAAATGTTGTTTCCAAAACTCGGCGGCCTGAGATTTATAATCAATAGTCATAGTTGGCTCCATAGCGGTAAGTGTCCCAACCAGTAGTAACTGGATTATCAAAATATACCACATAAACTTCCCTGATATGATTTATTTAAATTCTAGCAAAATTATAGTCTATCTTATTGCTATGGATCGAGATTTATTTTTGAATCAGGTGCGAAACGCTTAATATTTTTAGTTACTCTTTGCGACAAAGCATCATATGCACTAGTTTCAATAATATTACTCAATTGTGCGGCATGCATAAATAGATCGGCAATTATATCTTGCAAAACTTCTGTATTAATATTTTTTAAGTTATCGCTGGCATTCGCATCCTTTTCAATTTCGTGCTCCCATTTTTCACATAATCCAGCAAGAGAACCGTTTACCACAGAAAGATGCAGACTAATATGCCTTAGTTTAGCTATCGGTGTATCATCAATTTGCCATGTTGCATCATCAAGCTTAGCCTGAAACGTTGATAGTGCATTGAGACCCATCTTAATCATGAATGCTTCATCATTGATATCTTCTGTCATTTACTTACTTCGCTGCATCTATCATATACTCCACAGTGGCCTTAATATCTTCCTGTGTGCACTTTAAACAGTTACCCTTGGGCGGCATTGCTCGTATACCAGTCCAAGCAGCTTTCACTAAAGTGTCTAAGCCTTGAGAAATTCTTGGGGCCCAATCATCGTGATTGCCAAACTTAGGCGCGCCAGCAACCCCAGTTTGATGACACATCTTACAGTTATTCTCGAATATGTCTTTAGGGCTGCCTACTCCGGCAGTTGCTACAGCTGGCTGTGAACCAGGGGCTGGAGCACCGATAATATAAACTTCGCCCATGGGCTTCAGACGCTCGGTAATCGCCTCTACCGATAATGAACCGCTTAGTTTAGCAACAGCAAGTGTCGATAATAGTACGCAACAGCAGGTAATCAGAAGATATTTTGCTATCTTTATAACATATTTTGCATTCCAACCACCGCTCACTAGCAATCCCTCTTGTTGCGTCTATAGATATATACTACCATAACCGATAAATTCAACTTAAACATTATGCAAAATAATAATCAAATTACTACCAACATTGAGCTTGCAGTCCGCCAACTACAAGCTGGCGAGCTTGTAGCATTCCCTACCGAGACTGTATATGGACTTGGAGCTGATGCTAGCAACCCCGTAGCAATACAAAGAGTATTTACTACCAAAGGGCGTCCTGTAGATCACCCCCTTATTGTACATGTCGCAAACGCTAAGCAATTACCATCCTGGGCGCGTAATATACCGGATTCCGCATGGATCTTAGCCAAGCACTTCTGGCCAGGACCACTTACCTTGATTTTGCACAAGCAAGTAGGTGTGTCACCATTAATAACAGGCGGTCAAGATACCATAGCAATTCGTGTCCCTAATCATCCCTTAACATTACAAATGCTGCAAAATTTTGCTGGCGGTATCGTCGGGCCATCCGCCAATAAATATGGCAGGGTTAGCCCTACAACAGCCGCGCATGTTGCAGCAGATCTTGGCAATACAGTTGCTGTGATCCTCGACGGTGGCGAGTGCGCCGTGGGTCTAGAATCTACAATTGTAGATTTAACTGATAAAGAACCTGTAATTAGGCGCAGCGGTGCTATTACAGCAGCAGAACTGTCTAAGGTGCTTGGGCAGCAAGTATCCATCAATACTACTGCAAGCACTACAGTGCGCACGTCTGGCTCTCATGAGTCACATTATGCTCCAGTTACGACGGTGCGCCTGCTTGAATATCCTGAATTATTGGCGGCCGCGTTGCTCCTGCAACAACAAGACAAGCAATTTTCAGTATTGAGTTTTGAAGCCAGACCTGATGCCATTAATTCTAAAATTTACTGGCAACAAACCTCAGTAGATCCCAAACAATACGCACGTGGTTTATATGCTAATTTACGGGCACATGACATGCTAAACAACAGTGTTATTTTAGTAGAGCGCCCCCCTCAAGATATCGCTTGGTTAGCTATCCTGGATCGGTTAACTCGTGCCAGCGCCTAATTTGCTAACAGTTTAGATTCTCTGGCAACCAGATAATCTAAGATTTGCAACAAACGAGCCGAGTTATTCCCAGCTTTAGATAAATCCAATTTATAGCTATTAACTGGACCATTAATTACTATATCTGGAGTTAAAATAATACCAAACGCTTTAGATATATCATCAGCACGTTTAACTTGACGATTAACATTAAAAGAATTGTAAGCTTTATCAAACTGATCTGCAGTAAACCCATTTTGTACAAAAAACTTCTTCATTATGACCGGGTCCCATAATTTAAGACGATTTTTGAGCACAGCAGTAAAAATCGCATTCGTGAGTTTGCCTTGCGGATCTAAGGTCTGCATCACATAATACATTTTGGCTAACATATGCCATTGCGGATTGAAAGAAACTGGGTATACATACACCGCCACCTTAGAATTCGGGGCGCTGTGTTGCTGCTTAGCCCATTTTTCAAACGGGGTATGAAAAATCTCACAGCCATGGCAACCATAACTAAAAAAAAATAATACTTGTACCTTATGTGGATCGGCATTCAATAACTGCGCGGCTTCGGGTGTATTTCTAACGGTATCTGCTAATTTTATGTAATCCTGCCCCTCAACGAATAAATTTTGGGGATCTGCAGCAAATGATTGTGTTGGCAACCAGAAGACCAAACACAAGAATAATATTTTTTTAATGTAACCCTGCAACATAACTTGCTACCGCCTCTATTTCTTTATCTGTCATTTTTGATGCAATATTGCGCATTATACTATTAGCATCGTTGCTACGTTGATTATTTCTAAATTTATTCATTTGCGCAATTATATAATCGCTATTCTGACCACCAAGCCGCGGAAATAATGCCAACGAATTACCAGCCCCGGTCGGGCCATGGCAAGCGGCACATGCCGGCACCCCAGATGCCAAATTTCCACCACGAAATATTGCTTGTCCCAGCGCTACCTTATCTGCTTGCGCAGCACCTACGCTCATGGTTTGCGTCGCATAGTAGGCTGTCAAATCTGCAAAATCCTGTGCCGTTAGATTTTGTACGATGCCATACATAGTCGCCTCGTAACGCGGCCCGGCTTCGCCTTTTTGAAAGTCCAGTAGCTGCTGCATGCTATATGCCTGGGATAACCCAGCAATTTTAGGCCAGATTGGCGTTATAGCATTGCCATCGACCCCGTGGCAAGCAATACATGCCTCAGATTTGGTTTTACCATCGATTGGATTGCCATTTTCAGCCGAAACGCTGCCAAAAATGCCAATAATTATTGTTAATATCGTTACCGCAAATCTAGACATAGGTTGGTGCCTTATTGAGTAGACTTGATTTTATACTATTGGTAGGCATGTGCGTCAACCAACACTGTTCAAATTAGGCCACCTCTGTGGTATTATACACTTTTACGATAGGTCGCGACCTGATGAATTATAACCAAACCACATTTTTTAAAAGCGCACAGAAGATTTCACAGCTGCCACCAGAAAGTAAGGCGGAAGTCGCTTTTGCGGGACGATCCAACTCCGGAAAATCCAGCGCTTTGAATGCTATTACGCAGATTAAAGGCCTAGCTAAAACCAGTAAAACTCCAGGGCGCACCCAATTATTGAATTTTTTTCAGGTTAAAGACGATCGCTTCTTAGTAGATTTGCCTGGCTATGGGTACGCTAAAGTATCACATAGCGTACAAAAAGAGTGGGAAAAAGCCTTAACCAAATATGTTGAGACACGCCAAGAATTGCTCGGGGTAGTACTAATCATGGACATTAGGCACCCACTTAAAGAGTACGATCAGACGATGATCTCTTGGCTCACGTCTAAAAATATCCCAGTGCATATACTCCTGAGTAAAGCTGACAAATTAAACCGCGGCCCAGGCATGAATGTGTTGCAACAAGTAAGAAATGCTTTGGCGCAATACGGTGACATGGTTAGCGTCCAACTATTTTCAGCCACGAACGGCCAAGGTTTGGATGAAGCCAGACAGCAACTCGATGCCTGGCTAGAAAGTTAGACTTGAACTTATTGCCATGATCGGGGGTCGAAATGAACGATTGTAGTAATTAGGACCTGTTATTGTAGGTTTACCTATGGGTTGGAGGATGTCATGAAAAATCTAAAACAAATACGAAAAGTCAGACGCCGCATAGGCAAAAATAAAACCCGCTGGAATAAGAGATAATAAGCGCGGGAAAGTAATTATAATAAAGCGGATATACAACTATGCCTGGTCCACGACATGTTAGAAATTCTGGCCTTAATAGGCATACCCAACAACTAATTAATGATCGCGTGCTTCCACCACCCACGGCCAAAGAAGTAGCCAGTGAATATCAGAAAATTGTCACAAAACTTGATGAATTAGAAGAAGAGCTGCGACAAACACTCGCAGAATTGGAGTCGGTTATTACCGAGTATATGCAAGTTAGGGGTCGATACCCTGAGAGATTTTATAGCGATGAAAATAAGATCATCTTGAATCAGTCTGCTGTTACCGCCATGCAAGGGATCAGCGACCTAGTAACTGAATTAAAAGACAAGGTCGTAACTTTTATAGAATATGCCATTAATGTACAAATAAATGATCAAAATGAAAGTAATATGTATAGGCTTCAATTTAAAATCAGCAACTATTTTGACAATGAATTTTTTACGCAAGACAAAAAATATCATAAACAGCATGTAAAAGTTGTTTATTTGGAGCAGCACACGTTAACGGCTCTCGCTGAAATCATACTGAGCGTAAGCAATCTTTCTGATAAATTAAATAAAGAGCCATCCAGAAAGCAAGGGATTAGTGCAATACTGTTCATGTTTAACAGGCCTGAAGATCCAGAATTATTTCTTAGATTAGATAAAGGAATTACTAGCCTTAAAAAATTATTTCTGAAGTGTAGCATCGATGAAAATCCAAAATTAAAGAATTATCGTGAGGTAATGGTCAAATTCTACTCTTCTGTAGCGGCGACGAGAGATAACGTTAATGCTGCGCCACGGCGTGCTACGACACCTATGTAATTTCTGACTGGGGTGCATAGCGCGAAAGTTGAGACTTGTATTATCCGATTTTTATGGTAATATTAACCTGCAAGGTCAAAAAATAGAGCATTTTTGAACCTGCAGGGTCAAAAATCTATGAAAAACAAATTTTGCGGGTAGATACATGGAAAAAATTAATAAACGCTTTTTCACACCTCCGAATGATAGTAGCTTTATTTTTGGACCTCGTGGTACTGGAAAATCTACTTGGATTAAACAGAACCTGCCGGGTGCCTTTGTAATAAATTTGCTTAATGATTCAGAATGTCTGCAATACTTAGCAAACCCTGGGCATATAAGGGAGGTTGTAAATGGCAACAAGAATAGTCATAATATTTTTGTCGTAGATGAAATTCAAAAAATCCCTCATATGCTCGATACTATACATGATTTAATTGAAGAAGATAAACGATTACAATTTGTTTTAACGGGATCAAGCGCACGCAAGCTAAAGCGCACCGGAGTAAATTTATTAGGTGGGAGGGCAATCCTAAAAAAAATGCACCCCTTTATGGCTTCTGAATTAAAAAAAGATTTTAATCTGGATACCGCATTACAAATCGGTATGATTCCATTGATCCTCAAAGCGAAAGACCCTATAGCAACATTATCCACATATATTGCTCTTTACTTAAAAGAAGAAGTTCAAGCCGAGGGCCTGGTAAGAAATATTGGTGACTTTGCAAGATTTTTAGAAACAATAAGCTTTTCTCATGGCAGTATATTAAATCTTAATAATATAGCAAGGGAGTGTAATGTATCTCGTAAAATTGTTGAAAATTATCTATCAATTCTTGAAGATTTGTTATTAGCGTATATTTTACCTGTATTTACCAAAAGAGCACAACGTGAGGTAATAAGTCACCCGAAATTTTATTATTTTGATGCTGGCGTATATTACACTTTGCGACCCAAGGGTCCACTAGATAAAGTTTCAGAGATATCTGGTATGACACTAGAAGGATTAGTAATGCAACATTTGCAGGCATGGAGCGATTATTCTAAAAAGCCAACAGAATTATTCTATTGGCGCACTAAAGCTGGATCGGAAGTTGATTTTGTTATTTATGGTGAAAAACACTTTATTGCAATTGAAGTTAAAAACTCGAATAAAGTTTATAATAAAGATTTAACATCTTTAAAATCTTTTATTACAGATTATCCTGAAGCCAAAGCTATTTTATTGTATCGCGGTAAAGACAGGCTGGTAAAGAATGGTATTGAATGTTGGCCAGTAGACAAATTCTTAGAGGGATTAGTTCCTGACTCATTCCCTGAGTAGTTCCAACAGCCAGACAACGATGCGCGATATTATACATAATTAGTCAGAAGCATCAAGGATAAAATCAAGACCAAGATTTTCAAAATATGCTATATAATTTGCTTTAGCAAAATCTTGTTTATCTGTAAGTACATTCGGCACTGCAACAACAATCATTCCGGCTGTATGTGCGGCTATTACGCCAGAGCTGCTGTCTTCAAACACAATTGTTGTTTTGGGATCAATGCCAAGCTTTTGAGCTGCTAATTGATACACATAGGGTTTAGGTTTATTGGTGCCTTCAGGATCATTAATATGTTGCAGATCATCACGGCCTGAAAATACGCCATCCAATAGTTTATATTTTACGTCTGCAAACTCAAGATTGCGCATTATTGCTTCACGTGTGTCGGACGATACAACTGCAATTTTAATATCTAAGGCGTACTTATTTTCCAATAACATGTTCAAATAAGCGATCCCTGGTTCTAGTAATGGAACTCCCTTTTTTTGCTCTGCCTTATAATACAAATCTCTCCTGGCAATTAATTTTGCTTGATCGATCTTGAAATCATGTTTGGCTGCAATTGCATTCGCAATATGCGCTAGCGAGTGACCAATAAATGGACGGTATTCATCTATGGTTATATCGATGTTTTGTTCATTTAAGGCTTTTTTCCAAGCTTCATATTTCATGTAAGGGGTGTTCACCAACACCCCATCACAATCAAATAGCACAGCAGTAGGTTTTGCAGATACGCTAAGTGAGCACATAAATATAATTGCTACTACAAATTTTTTCATGCGTTACTATGTTGCCACTGCTTCAAGTTGAATAGTTTCTACTTCGCCGCTGCCTAACATTTTGGGGTAATGCGCAGGGTAACCAAGCTTTGCCACTTTAGTTGCAATCGCAGCGCGCGCTACAGCTGGAGGTACAACATCAATTAAACGATGATCATGTGCCATAGGAATAATATAATCACGTCCAAATTCCAATTTGCTGACGCCATGTGCTTTGTCTAGAATTGCTTGTGGTACTGGTTCGCGCGCTAAATCCTTAATTGCATGTACTGCAGCAATTAACATCTCCTGATTTATCTTGGTAGCTCTAACATCTAAAGCGCCACGGAAAATATAAGGAAAGCATAAAACGTTATTAACTTGATTAGCATAATCACCACGGCCAGTTGCTAAGATCAAGTCGTCACGTGTAGCAAGCGCCACTTCTGGACTAATTTCAGGATCTGGATTGGACATGGCAAATACTATTGGATTTGCTGCCATAGAGCTGAGCATTTCGGCCGTTACTAAATTAGGGCCAGAAACACCAATGAATACATCGCTATCTTGCATAGCATCAGCTAATGTACGCTTATTTGTTTTAACAGCGAAAGCAGATTTTGATCCATGTAGATCGCTTCTATCGGTATGTATAATCCCTTGGCGATCTACCATATAGATATTCTCTTTAGGTAAGCCTAAGGCAACCAATAAACGCATAGACGCGGTTCCTGCAGCGCCTGCCCCCAAGCATACTACTTTGACATCGGATAGTTTCTTATGTTGTATTTCTAATGCGTTCAATAGACCGGCCGCAATAATAATCGCGGTGCCATGTTGGTCATCATGAAACACAGGAATATCTAAACGTTCAATTAGCGCACGTTCAATTTCAAAACATTCTGGCGCTTTAATATCTTCTAAATTGATGCCGCCAAATGTGACCGCTATGTTAGCTACTGTATTAATAAAATCTTCTGGACTTGAGGCGGTTACTTCAATGTCAAATACATCAACATCCGCAAAACGCTTGAATAGAACGCCTTTGCCTTCCATTACCGGTTTACCTGCTAGAGCACCAACATTTCCTAGGCCTAAAACCGCAGTTCCATCTGAAATAACTGCAACCAAGTTGCCCTTAGAGGTATAGCGATAAGCAGCTTCTGGATCCAAAGCAATAGCTTTAACCGGCTCAGCTACACCAGGGGTATATGCTAAGCATAAATCTTTTTGAGTCTCGGTTGGTTTAGTTAATTCAGTAGCAATTTTGCCTGGCTTTGGAAATTCATGATAGTCCAAAGCTGCTTGTTTCATATTCTCAAACATATTATAATCCTTGTAAAACCAAATAATGGTAATTTAATAGGCGCAAAATGCATAGTATCTCACATGCTAAAATATTTCAACATATCTATTAGGATAATGTTCTCTATTATACTTTAAAACTAATACACTATATTTTTGATATTCTCTCAACTTATTGCATATCTGCTTGATTTCTTTTAAACGTTCATAAAGTATCATATAACTGTAATTATCAGAGATATTCAATTCTTGACAAGCACGGGCAATAGTTGATTCACAATAATGTTTAATTTCATCATCTGTTTCAGGAATTGAGTCTAATCTATCTTCATATTCAACATCAAAGCCATGATATACCTGCATTATTTCTTTGTAGTTCTGAGTTGTAGGAGTAATGCCAAGGATACGTTGTGACTCTTCAATTACTTTAGTAGGAACCTCTTTGAACGCATAGAATGGTGACGCAAGCACATATGCACATTCATCAACCATTGTGAAAATATTTTTCATCATCTGTGATGGGTTGCTGAAAAAACCTAATGCAGCTCCAACAACTATATGGGAAAACTTTTCTTTTGCTTGATAGGTTGTGGCATCAGCATAATCAAAACTGGTACGGTTATCCAATTGCATTTTACTAGCCATTTTTTTAGCAGCTTCAATGGATGGTGCGCTGATATCGACGCCAACACCTTGACTGTTTGAGTTTTTAACCAAGTTTAATAATGAGAAACCTGTGCTGCATGCTGCTTCAAACACGCGTGAATCAGCGTTCATACCTGAGTTAATTCGCCACTTAGTCAAAGTGGAATATGCGCCAGGTGGAACATTAGTTTGATTTATAAGCGCAATAAAAGATGTATAGCTCATCTCATTAATAGATTTTTCTGTAAAATTATTCATTGGTACTCTCACTTTTTAATTTAATTTTTGTCTGCACATTTCCACCACTCAACGAGCTGATCACCTATTGTCAAAGGAGCCACCATTTTTACCAGTTCATTCTTCAAGCAAGATATATTGCTATCGTATGGCTGCCCATTGGCTGCAAATAGATTGCGTATTTTACTTCTCATCACATCAGTTATTGCATTGCCATCTTTAGCGTGACGTTCAAATGAACTAACCGGCTGCAACAGAATATATGTCGCTTGATCACCGTGGTTAAATCTAGGTGAATCGGGCGGGTAACAGCTTGCAAAAGAGATCATAAAGAACCTTTCACCCTCAATTGCCGGCCAATACGTTTCGTTGTAGTCTTTGATCTCTTCTGGAATTTCAAACCCACCAAATTGTTTTTGCAATGCCTTTAGGAAACGATAGGTATGTTTGCTCAGATTGTCGATAGTGTCGCCAAACTCTGGAACTGTGAAAATGAAACATAATGCATCATATTCTGTAATTCGGTTGCGAACAAAAAAATCAGAGATAATTTTGCTGTTTTTTTCAACCAATGCATAAACATCTAAAGAGTCGACAATTATCGGCTCAGATAACTTTGCCAGCTTAGCAAATGGGCACTTAGAATTTGTGATTATATCTGCTATTGACATATCATTACCTCTTGCCGTCAAGAAATATTTTAGATGCTTGCGGGCCATCACCATTTTGGTATTTACCTTTATATAAGGTGATCTCCCCTTTTGGCACCCAGAATGTGATTTGTGCAATCTTCATGCCCTTGTGAATTATTACATTTTGCGTAGCATAAAGCTGTAAGGTAATTTTTCCTCTATAGCCGATATCTACTAAATTTGCGGTAATATGAGCAAACAAACCTTTTCTAGCAATTCCTGATTTTCCATGAATAATAGGGACAAATTTATCACTACCTATGATTTCTGAGCTTTCAGCTAAAATAAAGTCGCCTTGGTTTAGGACAAGACCATCATCCGGAATTATACATTCTGCAAATTTATTATCTTTCAGGGGGTCTAAAATTGGATCCAAGTAGCGAATGTATTTTTCTCCTAAAGTCAGATCATAAGAATTGGTCGATATATTATCCATTGTGAATGGAACGATTGATATATCGTTAGATTTTAAACTCTCATAAATTTGGGTTCCCGTTAGTATCATGCTGCCTCTCAATGTTACATTTTATTATTGCGTAAATAATTATTCGAATGATCTGTCAGGGCTTCGGACATGGAAGTTACGATCCCAACGTGCGGTCCGATCCTCGCTGCTCTAAAAAATAGTCCTTTATAAAAACCACGTATTCCATTTTTATCAAAAACTTGTTGAGCCGAGTTTATAATGGAGGAGGCACCATATAGCTTAGAATCTCGTAAATTGGTTTGTTGAATAGTCTTGATAGTATCTAACGGGTGGGTTAAAACGGATAGAGCCGTCCCTATTGCGGTGCCGCCTAACAAAGATGAGGCATGGCTATCATAATTATATTCATTAGCAACATATTCTTTAAATTTTGGCGTAAAGTTTAAAAACCCAGATGTAACAATCACGTCACGTCCAAAGATGCAACTGAAGCCTGAGAATGATTTTTTGACGCCCCATTTAGTCTGGACATTACGCAGAGTTTTGAGAAAGTTATCGGCTCTTTTGTTAGGGTCCGTTTGCTGCAAAGTCATTCCTAATTCAAATGGAGTATTAAAAAACGCTGAACAAAATCCTGTGCCTACAGCGGTAATTGCTTCTTGTTGCAAGCTCAGCTTTGGAGACTCAAATATATAGTGGACCATAGCATCATGCACCATGATTCTTATCCCAACGCTTAGACCTATGCCAGTCATACGCGCCCCAATCCCTCGATACATAAAAGTAGTCATATTAGCTATGCCAGATGACCATGGTAATGGGACGCCACGCTGCAAACAACTTTTTATTGTCACCAAAGGGTTAGTAATAATTGCTTCTGTACTGCCAGCTATAAAGCCAATAGTAATAGCAGATGAAAGTGAGTCTCTTGTTTCTAAATCTTTCATGAATCTTGCTTCTTAATATATAAAGGCTGAATAAAGCGTCTAAAGACCTCTGACTCATCTAGCACATATTCTGCATTCGGATGCTCAAACTTATAATTTTTACTGTGGATACTATTTATTATCTGCATCGTTAGCTTATAGGTTAATTCTTTGCCAATGCAGAAATGCGGGCCATAACCTAAGGATAGATTCTGATTAGGTTTTCTCAATTTGAATGTAAATGGATCATCAAATACCATAGGGTTAAAGTTTGCCAAGCGGAACGATAACCAGACCTTAGATCCCTTGGGTAGTTGGTAATTATCTAGTTCTATATTATCTGAGATATATCGTGCAGTGATTTTTGCTGGAGCGTCATATCTCATTACTTCGTCTAAGAACTGAGTGCAGTTTTGCTCATATAGGTTTTTATGCGCAAAATATCTAATAATAGCCGAGACTATAAACGAGCGTGGATTCTCAATTCCTGCGCGAATAAAGGCCAAAATCATTATCGCTTTCTCTTCGTTCGGTACAGAGGTTACAGTTTGCAAAGCTGCTAGAAGATTAGGATAAGAATGATTAGGATTGTTTAATTTAGCAATTATTTTAGAAAATACGAACTCCCAGTTTTCCACTATTTCATCATTTGTGTGATCTGCAAAGTTGTTGTCAATAGCATTTAACAGGAGTCGAATCGAGTTAAACACTACAGTAAATTCCGCAAATTCTGCTACAGTTCCAATCCCAGCTAAGGCTAAAAATATTTTCTCGGAGATTGGCGTTGCAATATCATTGCTTATACAAACCGATTCTTTTTGCTCCAAGCTGTCGAAATGTTCTGCTACAGTAGTGGTAACCAACTCAGGAATATATTCATACATTTGTAGATATGCTTTTAGCAATACATCTTTTAGTTTGGCGTGTTGTTCTGCGTCAGAAAACAGCACATCTCCTAGTAATTCTAGTTTAGCCTTATCAAAAATTTTAATTAATTTAGCATAATTTCCAGCCCCAATTTCATGAGTAGTAAATAATGGGATCTTTAGAATATTTTTAATTAGATTATAATCGTAGACTAACAGAGTATTAGGAAATATCTCTATAAATTGTTTGTCATGATGCTCTGCCAGCATCTTTGCTGTGAAACTAGGATTTATAAATTTATCGTTCTTTAGTATTTTTCTTAGTTCTTGTGCAATAATTTTAGTCATGTTGTTAGTCTATAGATGCTGTTAGAAAGTCATACTTGTTATATCTAATGTTAGAATCATAGTAAGTACCATAATTTTCCCAAAATGATATTTGCCCGATAACCATCCGCGGGTAAATGATAAAGCGCTTACAGCTTACAATTTCTAAGGTCCAATTATGTACTGAGCATGTATGTCCAAGATCGGCTGATACCTGCAAAAATAGCCCAAGCCTACCAAGAGAAGATCTACCTATTAGAGACATGGCGTATTTATTGCTACCTAATTTTTCATAAGTATGTGATAAATAAGTGCAGCCTGGTTCTAAGATATAGCCATCTTGAGGAATTGTAATGGTAGTGTAGGTGGTTTGATTAGTCTTTTTATCAAACTCAGGAATGGCAATGTAATCAGAAATTCTGTAATTGTAACTATTGGGGTTTAATTGTTCAGTATTAAACGGATAAATTGTAATTCTTTTGAGTTGCAGTTCTTTTTGAATCTCTTTACCAGTTAATATCATTATTATCTCAAGTACTTATTCTGCAAGTCTGCGATTATTATCGTTTTAGAAGCTAACTTTATCAGAATAAAACTTTGATAGCAAGACATCTAAACAGCTATTACATATTTGCTTGAAAAGATTTATCATAGCAATCTGACATCTGGAGATAATAAATATGAAGTTCTTACACACAATGCTAAGAGTTAGTGATTTAAATGACAGCGTGCGTTTTTATACTGAGGTATTGGGGTTACAAGAAATAAGGCGCAATGAATTTCAGGATCGAAAATATACTCTAGTCTTTCTAGGTTACGGAGCGGAAGAAAAAGATATTCTGTTAGAGCTAACTTATAACTGGGGCAAAGATGATAAATACAACGTGGGCGATGGTTTTGGGCATATTGCCTTTGGCGTGTCTAACCTGAGCGTAATATGCCAACAAGCTAAGCAATATGGTGGGACCGTAACTCGCGAACCTGGGGTCTTAAAAACCAGTGCTGGAAAAAATGTTGCCTTTATTACCGACCCAGATAATTACTCTCTTGAATTAATTGAATGGATGTAAATAACCCATGGATCTTATTTATTCGCTGAGTATAATTCTTGCAATTATTTCAGTAGGCTTTATTTGTGGAAAAAGGCAATTATTTAATGATGTGCAAGTGGAAGGTTTTGAATTATTTTTGTTTAAGATCGGCATACCGTGCTATTTATTTAGTGCTACGCTAAACAATAATCTGACCAACTTAGTAAACCTGCAATATATCTATAGTTACCTATTAACCTTTATGATAATTGCGGGCATTTCCATGCTTTATTTCTGGCGTACTAATCAGCTTGAAAATGTAATGATCAAGGCATTTGCGTCAGGCTATGTAAATGCAGCGATTTATGCATTGCCATTGATTACCTTCCTACTTGGTAATCCAGACTCGGCAATTTTGGGCAATTTAATTCAAGTTATCATTATTCAGACGTTATTTATGGTCGGCATGAATTTCATTAAACACCGCCATCGGTCAATTCTCTTCATAACCATGAGTGTGTTTAAAAATCCAATAGTGACATTGCCCATAATCGCGATAATATTACGCTATAACCAGATTGAGGTACCATTCTTAAACAGCGCCACTACTAATCTAGGCAATGGTGCAGCTGGAATGTCATTATTTACCTTCGGTTTGATGCTTAGCAATGTTAAAATCAAACTTGAATATTTATCCAAAGACCTGTTGGCTATACTATTGTTCAAAAACATTTTGCATCCAATAATTGCTGTCCTGGTTGGGTTATATGTTTTCAATTTGGATAGATATTGGTTATATTCTTTAGTGATTGCTGCTTCTGCTCCCACAGCATTTTTGGTATATTTTATCGCCAAGCAATTTGCTATTGAAACTCGTGCAGTAAGACTCATAGTCTCTATGAGTTCAGTTCTGTCTATGTTAACCTTAGTTTTTATAATATTAATATTTAAGTATAGTTAGGACGTAGCAGCATGATTGAAACCTTGATAGCCGCTATTACAGAGTGGAGCATGCTTTTAGCACCTGAATGTATTCTGCTCGATAATATCAATCTAACTCAATACAAGTTATCCAGTTTAGGCATGCAATATACGACGCATTGCGTACTAAGTCCTAGCTCGGCTCATGAATTAGCAGCATGTGTGCAAATAGCAAATAAGCATAAGATTATGGTGTTTCCAATTAGTCGTGGACATAATCATGGCTACAATTCATCCGCTCCAATGACTGATGATACAGTTGTGCTAGACCTAAGACTCATGAACAAGATTATTGAATATAATGAAGAATTTGGTTTTGTGATCATTGAGCCTGGTGTGACGTTTATAGATTTATACAAATTTCTGTTTGAGCATGGCTGTAAACATATAGTCTCTGGTTTTACTGGTAGCCCGCATGCGAGTGTTATGGGAAATGCCCTAGACAAAGGAATTGGTAGAGGCCAGTACGGCAATCGACAATTGTCTTCTGAGGTAAAAGAAATAATAGTAGCGAATGGCGACTTAGTCGATTTAAAAGAGCACAATGGTTTTGAAGATGCAACTGCAAACCTGCAATATTCAACAGTTGGCGTTGATTTAGGTTCTTTATTCTACCAGTCAAATTTAGGTGTGGTAACAAAAATAATAGTGCATCTTGAGCAAATTCCAGAATATTTGCTTGTTTTATCACTGTCGGTTGACTCTGATCCTAAGATGCTGCAATTAATTACAAAATTTAAAAATCTAAATTCCATGCGCGTAATCGAGCCTGTTTACGCAATTTACAATGACATTAAGATGCTTGTTTCTTCCGGTGTAACGAAAAATGCACAGCCGGCAGTATTGCCGTTTGATAAATGGAATTCATCTTTGGCAATCCACTGTTGCTGTATAGAAGAATTGGAGTTGAAACAAAAGCTAATCACACAACAACTTACCGAAATTGATGCTAAGTTTTCATTTTCCCAATTAAACAAAGCTGCTGCCAAAGATTTGATTCAAAAATCATTAATGCCTGATTTTGAGCCCATTGGTGATGAGCTTAAGTTCTTGTTTAACCTAGGCTATACTAATAATTCGGATCAAAAGTCTTTGTATTGGGATTCTAAAACCTTGTTTTCACAACGAACTAATCCAATTGATGATGGTTGTGGTTTGATTTTTTTTGTGCCAAAGATCCCGTTTAATACATTACATCTACAACATGCCCTAACGCTTCTGGCTAGAATATCTGCCATACATGAAATTAGAACACCCGTCACGATTCAATTCAAAACCAAACAACTTATATGTTTGGTTTTACCAATCTTGTTTGACTTAACAGATGCAAGCGCTAAAACAAAAGCACAAAATTATTACAATGAATTATTCCAGTCATTTGCGGACAATGGCTACATGCCATCTAGGGTTAACAGTATCTCTATGCCGATAATGTTTAATGCTCAGAATAAATTTAATGATTTGCATAGGAGACTAAAAGCTGCTTTTGACCAAAATGACATCATAAGCCCGAAAAGATATTCTGATTGAGAATAAATTAATTTACATTGACCTTTATAAGGTAGAGAGTTGCACAATGCTAGATCCAATTAGTAAAACAGTTACCCGTATGTGGGATATGCTTAAAAGTAGTAGTGACTTGCCAAAGGATATTACTGAACCTTTAATAAAGAAGCACATAAAAAAAGACGTGGGTACCACCTCAGATAAGAAAGCACAGCTCCGCCATATTGTATATGGTATTTAAATCAATGCGCTTCATCCCAATTATTGCCAACTCCAACGCCAACATCTAATGCCACATCTAACTGCGCGGCATTAGACATAAAATTCCTGATTTTTTCACTATATGCTGCTACTTTAGCAGCTGGAATCTCAAACACCAATTCATCATGCACCTGCATAATCATATGCGCATCTTGCGCCTCGCTTTGCAGCCAATCAAAAATAGTGATCATAGCTTTTTTAATGATGTCAGATTGAGCGCCTTGCAGTGGCGCATTAATCGCAGCACGCTCGGCGGCGCGTTTCAACATTACTTTACTAGATCTTATATCTGGCAAATACAAGCGACGACCATATAATGTTTCTACATAGCCCTGCTCTGCTGCTAATTTACGCGTTGAATCCATGTAAGCCTTAACACCAGGAAAACGCTGAAAATAAGTTTCAATATAGTGCTCTGCAGTCGCGCGATCGGAGTCAATTTGCTTCGCTAAACCAAAGGCCGACATGCCATAAATTAAACCGAAATTAATTGCTTTGGAATGACGCCGCTGCTCCTCGGTAACCTGATCTAGCGTCACACCAAATACTTCTGCCGCGGTGGCACGATGCACGTCTAGACCATGCTTGAAGGTATCGATTAAAGATTTATCCCCAGATAAATGCGCCATTATTCGCAGCTCTATCTGTGAATAATCTGCAGATACAATCTTATATCCAGGCGGGGCAACAAAAGCAGCACGAATTTTTTTGCCTTCTAGAGTTCTAATTGGTATATTCTGCAAATTTGGATCGGTCGATGATAATCTACCGGTAGCCGTTACTGCCTGTTGATACGAAGTATGCACCCGACCCGTACGCGCATTAACCTGTAATGGCAATTTATCGGTATATGTAGATTTTAATTTACTCAAACTACGATGCTCTAATAACAATTTCGGCAATTCATAGCTGTGCGCTAACTCTTGTAACACTGCTTCGCCAGTAGATGGCTGCCCAGTTGGTGTTTTTTCAATAATCGGCAATTGCAATTTTTCAAATAAAATTTCTTGCAATTGTTTAGGCGAGCCTAAGTTAAACTCTTGTCCAGCTAATATATATGCCTGTTGTTCTAAAGTATGTAAGTATATACCTATTTCGTGACTTTGCGTGTGCAATGCTGAAATATCTAATAAAACACCGCGACGCTCCATTGCAGCTAACACTGGCACCAAGGGCATTTCTATTTCAGTAAATACCCGTTGCAAACTTGGGATATCCACGAGCCTTGGGTTGAATTCTTCATATAACTGAAAGGTCACATCGGCATCTTCCGCGGAATATTCCGCCGCTTTATCGAGTGCAACTTTATTGAAAGTAATCTGCTTTGCGCCTTTACCAGCCACATCTTCGAAACTGATTGTAGTTTTACTCAAGTGCTCCAACGCTAGCGTATCCATATTATGGCGGCTTGCGACGCTGTTTAATACGTACGACGCCAACATCGTATCAAAATTAACCCCTAAAATTTTAACATTATAATTTGCCATAACTTCGAGATCATATTTAAGATGATGTGAAATTTTGACTTGTTGTGGATTTTCAAGTAGCGGGCGCAATTTCTGTATGACATAGTCTATTGGTAACTGTTCTGGCGCGCCTTCATAATCATGAGCCACCGGAACATAAGCGGCGTGCCCGGAAGCAACCGCAAATGCTATGCCAACTAATTGCGCATCCATATAATTTAGACTGGTAGTTTCTGTATCGAAAGCAAATATCGAAGCCTGCGATAGCTTATCGATCCAAGCATCAAAAATATTTTTATCGGTAACTAGCTCGTGGGTACTCTGCTTTTGAGGTCTTTGCTCTTTTGCTGGAGCTAAATCACCTAGTTGCTTCAACCAAGCCCTAAATTCAAGATCACTAAATAATTGCTGCAACTTTGCTACATCTTGTTCACCATGCACCAAATCACGTGGATGCAGCGGCAATGGCACATCCAGTTTAATCGTAATTAACTCTTTGTATAGTGGCAACTCTGGAATAGTCTCACGTAAATTTTCGCCAACCTTTCCGGTAATATCGTTGGCATGCGCCACAATCTGATCTAAACTCTTATAGGTTTGCAACCATTTAACAGCGGTTTTAGGACCAACCTTAGATACCCCGGGGATATTATCAACACTGTCGCCAATTAAGCTTAAATAATCGATCATTTGCTCGGGGCTAACTTCAAATTTAGCAATTACGCCAGCGCGATCTAAAACCGAGCCGCTCATAGTATTTACTAAGGTTATTTTGTCGTCGACGAGCTGCGCCATATCCTTGTCGCCAGTGGAAATTACTGTTGCCAAACCAGCATCGCAGGCTTGTTTGGCCAGGGTCCCTATCACGTCATCAGCCTCGACCCCAGGAATAGCTATTAATGGCAAACCCATTGCACGAATGATCTCGTGTAACGGTTGAATCTGCACCGCCAGCTCTTGCGGCATAATCGTTCGATTTGCCTTATATTCTGGGTACATATCGTGTCTGAAAGTCTTTTCTTTACAATCAAATATTACGGCAACATGTTTCGGCTTATAGTCTTGTAATAATTTACGCAGCATGTTAATAACACCGTATACTGCACCGGTAGGAACACCTTTTGAATTAGTTAAAGGCGGCAGGGCATGAAAGGCACGGAATAAATATGATGATCCATCTACTAATATAAATGGTGCTGGTGCATCGATAGTCATTATGGTTGGTCCTTAATTTAAATCGCGAAGACTAAACTGATTCTAATTTTGCATAGCTTAGCACTAACCATTTGGTGCCAGTACCTTCAAAAAATACGCTTACGCGAGCACGCTCGCCTTCCCCTTCGAAATCTACTATAGTCCCTACACCAAACTTGCTATGGCGCACACGCTGCCCCATATTAAAGCATGCCATATGCTGCGCAAACTCACTATGCATCTCTGGAATATATGCGGGCTTGCTTATATTTAAGCGCCGACTTTTTTCTTCGATTAGATTTTCGGGGATCTCGCGCACAAAACGCGATACGCGACGTGCCTCTTCATGACCAAACAGTCTACGACGCTGTGCATAAGTAATATATAAATGCTGCATGGCGCGGGTAATCCCCACATAACATAAGCGCCGTTCCTCTTCTAAGCGCAGCGGATCTTCTGCTGAAAAATGATGTGGAAATAAACCTTCTTCCAAACCACAAATAAATACCGTTGGAAACTCCAGGCCCTTAGCAGAATGCAGTGTCATCAGTTGCACTGCGGCTTGATTAGCATCAACGTTACGCTCACCAGCTTCTAGTGCGGTGTATGCTAAGAAATCTATAATTGGTGCGGCCTGTAATGGATCAGCTTCATTCGCATCGTATACAAAATCTGTAGTGGCACTTACCAACTCTTCTAAGTTTTCTGCTTTATTCTGCGCGCGCTCGCCTACTTGTTCATTAAAATAGGCCAACAAACCGCTGCGCCGCACTGTTAACTCAACTATCTCGGTTACAGATGCCTGCATGGCTATAGCAGCTAACTCTTGTATAATTTCAATAAAATCTAATAATCCGGCACGGGCTTTGCCTGTAATCATTTTGGTTTCTACCGCATCGACGGCAGTATTTAGCATTGAATCGTCTGCGGCTTCAGCTAAATCACGTAATTTATCTAGTGATACCTTACCAATCCCGCGTGGTGGGATGTTTACTACGCGTTCAAAAGCCGCGTTATCCATTGGATTAACTGCAAGCTTGATATATGCTAACGCATCTTTAATTTCTGCACGCTCGAAGAAACGTAAGCCCCCGTAAATACTATATGGCACCCCTAAACGTACTAAGGCTTCTTCTAATGCCCGTGATTGCGCATTAGAGCGGTACAAGATGCCAATATCGCGTAAATCACCGCCTTGTTTGGCGTAAGTTTGTACTTTGCGTGCCACATATAAAGCTTCATCTTCTTCATTTAGCGCTGAATATAAAATTATTGGCGCGCCCTGCTCACCTTGTGTCCACAGAGTTTTTCCCAAGCGACCACTATTGTTATCAATCAGAGCATTTGCTGCCGATAGTATCGTATTAGTAGAACGGTAGTTCTGCTCTAAACGCACAATTTTAATTGGTGCATAATCGGTTTCAAAACGTTTTATATTTTCAATTTTTGCACCACGCCAGCCATAAATAGATTGGTCGTCGTCACCAACCACTGTTACTGATGCAGCGTGCTGCGACATAATCTTTAACCATAAATATTGTATGGTATTGGTATCTTGAAATTCATCGACCAGAAAATGGTCAAATTTAGCACGGTAATATGTAACCAGTTCTTCATTATTGGCTAGCAAACTATATGAACGTAATAATAAATCGGCAAAATCAACTACACCGTTTTCTTGGCAAGCTTGCTCGTAATTAACGTAAATCTCGTTCATTACTTGCTCATAAGAACTTTCAGCTCTGCCAAGCTGCCGCGCATAAATACCTTCATCTTTCTTGCGATTAATGAAACCTTGTGCTTTTTTAGGCTCCCAGCGATCTTCATCGATATTTAATTTTTTGAAGACTTTTTTAATCAAGCGTAATTGGTCGTCGGAATCTATAACCTGAAAATGCTCTGGAAGATTCGCAAGACGCCAATGCTGCCGTAACATTTTATGCGCCAGGCCATGGAAAGTTCCAACCCAGATGTTGCGCATCTCGCTATATGGCATGCTAGACAACATTTTCGCCAAGCGCGCGCGCATTTCGCTGGCCGCCTTATTTGTAAATGTTACCGCTAAAATGCTATGTGGCGAGGCATGCGCTGCAGTAATCAACCATGCAATACGATTAATTAGTACTCTAGTTTTGCCACTACCAGCACCAGCCAAAACCAACAAGTTACCCAACTCTGCGGTAACTGCTAATTGCTGTGCGTTATTTAATTGCTCTATTTGTTGTCTTATTTCCATGGCCTATAGAGTAACCTATTTTGCCACAGATTTTAAGTCAATTTTTATTGTGGCTAATAATAACCAGATGTGCGGCTTCTGGAATTACGAATGGGGCACCAGGCTTTGATAGATGCGTGGCATTACCCAGCCTGTCATTTGGTTTCAGAATTTTATATACAAATTTACCTTCTGGAATATCAATCGGATTATTACGCAAGAATGTTTTAATTTTGCTTGGTTCGACCCATTTAAAATACCCACATACCCCCTCTATTATTGTAACTGTAGCATCACTACTTGGGGGGCTAGCCATAAAACCGTCGAGGCGCTCCAACAGCTCCTTACCGGTTCGTTTTGGCTCAGTGTCTGGATTTGTAATACAACTGGGGATTAATTTATTACCAGCCATATTAGGATAGCGATGCTGATGATTAACGTCACCACCAATCACAGTGAATTTGCCTGCGACGATTTGATCTTGTTGATAACTTAAAATAGCATCGCTGTGATCGGTTTCATAATCCAGATGCATATTAACAATGCAAACTGTTTCCCCAGTGTTTTCATATATAAATGTCGCCTCTAATGCACACTTCTTACCATCGCTATCGCGAGGGAAAATAGCTCTTTGACTTACAAACTCCAGTTTTGATTTAGAGTATAAAGTCAATAACGGCATATTTAAATCATCTAGTGGTTTACTATGAACAGTACCCCAATTATTAGAATGTAGTTTCATGAGGAAGTCTTCCACAAACTTGGGAAGCTCGCCTGTAAAGATATCAACTTCCTGTAACACAATGAAATCCAAGGACTTGGATTGCATTTCCCGTGATAGAAATTTTAATTGTGCTCTTTTACGCTGTTCATAACCAATCTCATCAAGATCAAATGGGTTGTTAGAAAATTTATATTTATCACTTTTAGAATGGCACTCATTAAGCGTATTCCACGTCATCCCTATTAATACAAGGGGGTACCCATTCGCGGAATATGACTCAACAGTAGTTTTCTGATAGGTATGATCAGAAGTGTACTTGATAAAGTCGCTTAAAAAACCAACCGCCATAGAAAAACCCTCAAAAATATAAGCTTATCGTTTTATTATACTATATTATTTGAGGGTTTTAAGGCAGAACAAGATTATTGTTCAATCATCTCTTTCAAAGTCTTAAGAGCTGAAAGCTTCACGGTGAAACGTGCAGGCTTAGCAGCAATAGTAACTTCCTGACCTGTTAATGGGCTAACCATACGACGGGCTTTGGTAGCTTTCTTCTTAATACGACGTAGTTTAATGCCGGTCTTAGGAATTGTGAACTCACCAGAACCACGCTTCTTCATATGGCCTTCGATAACTTTATTCAAAGCATCAAATACTGATTCTACTTGCACACGTGTAAGTTTGGTTTGTTCAGCCAAAGATTGCAGTATTTCGATTCTTGTTTGTTTGTCTTTTTGTACGGTTGCCTTAGCAGCTACCTTCTTTACTTTAACATTAACTTTTACTTTAGCTTTTTCAGTAGTTTTTTTTACTGTGCGTGCTTTAGCCTGTTTAACAGTCATTCATTTCTCCAATGATTAAATTATATCAGTGATAAGGCGGCGATTATGCCAAGAGTAATACTTAAAATCAAGATTTTTTATTGCAATGGCTGAATACACGCCGCTGAATCATGTTTAGGATTGTTAACTTGGGTCGGAACAGGGTATACAAAAAATTGTTGCGTGGTATTTGTATGTATTAAATTTTGAATTATATCGATATTTACAGCAGGATTGAGCCATTGATCGTAATCTTGCTGCCCCAACACTAACGGCATACGTTCGTGCACTGCTTTTAATTCAGATTGTTGCGCCGGCATAGTTATAATCGTACAACTATCTCCGTCCCACATTCCTGCAAATGCGAATAGTTCTCGTTGCGGCAAGCAAATGAAGTATGGCTGCTTCATATTTCCAATTTGACGCCACTCGTAATAGCCATTAGCAGCAACTAAACAACGACGGCGCTGAAATGCTTGTTTAAAAGCTGGCTTTTCGGTTAAGGTTTCCAGACGTGCATTAATAAAAGCATTGTGCTCTGGTTTCAGCCACACGGGACGCAACCCCCAGGTCAAAAATTCTAATTGTCCGGGTTTACGTATAACAGGCACAACCTGGCTAGGAGCAATATTATAGCGCGGCGTTAAAACTACATTTTGTTTTAAGCCAAAATGTTTGATTACAGAGTCAAGATCCGTATCTAGACAAAATCTACCACACATAGTTTTTACTCTACAGTTACGGACTTGGCGAGATTGCGCGGCTGATCAACGTCGGTCCCCTTAAGGACTGCCACATGATAGGCTAGCAGCTGTAACGGCACCACAAAGGCCATTGGTGCTAAACTGTTCACAACTTCTGGCACTTCTAACACTATGACATTTTCTGATGCAGTGATTTCTGTTGACCGCGGCGTGATTACGATTAACTTGCCACCACGAGTATCCACTTCTTGGATATTAGATTTTAATTTTGGCAATAAGGCATCGTTCGGTGCTAAAACCACTACCGGCATATCTTCATCTACCAATGCCAGCGGCCCATGTTTTAGCTCCCCAGCAGGATAAGCCTCTGAGTGAATATAAGAGATTTCTTTAAGCTTCAATGCGCCCTCTAAAGCAATGGGGTACAAAGCTCCTCTACCTAAAAATAAGCCATAGGATCTATTCGCAAATTGATGCGCCAATTTTTTTATTTGTGTATCTAATTGTAAAAATTCAGTAATAATATTAGGTAACTGTGTAAGCTGCGCTGCGAGCTCAGCAGCTTGATCGACACTAAGCTTATTACGGCGCCCCAAGGCTAGCGTTAACATATATAATGCCACTAATTGCGTCATAAATGCCTTGGTAGATGCAACGCCAATTTCTGGACCTGCATGCGTAAGAAGTACCAGATCAGAGCTGCGCACCAGTGTACTTTCTGGCACATTACAGATTGCAAGAGTGCCCACATAAGTATCGGCAGGATCATTTTTAATGTCCATTAATGCCGCTATGGTATCTGCAGTTTCGCCGGATTGTGATATGGTTACGAACAGGGTCCCCGGCGTTACTGCGCGTTTACGATAGCGAAATTCACTCGCAACCTCGACATTGCAAGGAATTCCTGCAACAGACTCTAGCCAATGACGGGCTACTAGCCCAGCATAATAACTAGTACCGCATGCCACTAAAGTAATGCCTTTAGTTTTGTTAAAAATAGCTTCAGCCTGCCTGCCAAAGGCTTGCTCTAAAACATGCCCGTGATGAATTCTGCCGCTAAGAGTGGAAACAACAGCATCTGGCTGTGCAAAAATTTCTTTCTGCATAAAATGTCGGTAGGAACCCTTGTCGGCAGCTTCATAATATAAAGCCTTATTGTGTATTTCACGTGTTACTACCGTCCCAGAGAAATCATAAATAGTCAGAGCATCAATGGTAATTTCCGCAATATCCTGCTCTTCTAAATATATAAATTCTTGCGATACTTTATGCAATGCCAATGGATCCGAGGCAATAAAATACTCTCCTAAACCCAAACCTATCGCGACAGGGCTGCCACATCTTGCTACTACCATCAGTCCCGGCGTAGCTGCATCTAATACTGCTATCGCATAAGCACCCTCGAGTACTTTTACGACGGCTTGTACTGCAGCAAGCAGGGTTTTATTTTTTTGGGTTTCCAGCCATATTAATGCAGCAATAATTTCTGAGTCTGTATCAGAGGTCAATTCTAAGTCTTTCGGCAGCTGATTACGCAGGCTTAAATAATTTTCGATAATACCATTATGCACCAAGACAATTCGCTCACCTATAACATGTGGATGTGCATTTTTTTCGCTCGGTGCACCATGCGTTGCCCAGCGCGTATGCGCTATGCCACTAATACCCCTCAATCCGCAATCTGCAACGCCTTCTTCAAGCATTTTTACTTTGCCAGAACGTCTTACGCGTTCTATAGTATTAGCCGCGCTCACAACAGCAATGCCTGCTGAATCATAACCTCTGTATTCAAGGCGATGTAACCCATCCAATAAAATTGGCACCACATTACGTTGACTTACCGCGCCGACTATTCCACACATCCTAGATTTCCTCTTTTTGTATCACTGCTTGTTTAACAGGACGCTGCCAATTAGTTATAGTTGCAATTATTTTTTTGGTTAAAGTTAGAACTCCGGCAGGAGCATCTTTAACTAATGTAGTACCGGCCGCTAATGTTGCGCCTTTGCCAATAGTGACTGGAGCAACTAGTTCGCAATTAGAACCAACAAATACATCGTCTTCGATAATAGTTTTATGCTTATTTGCGCCATCATAATTACAAGTAATAACTCCAGCGCCAATGTTAACACGCTTGCCAACCTCAGCATCACCAACGTAACTTAAATGGTTTATCTTACTTTGTTCGTCTACGATAGAATTTTTAATTTCTACGAAATTACCTATTTTAGATTTAGTACCTAATTTGGTACCTGGGCGAATTCGTGCAAATGGTCCAAGCTGACATTCAGCGCCTGTGTATACGCCATCTATTACGCTATTGGCATAAACTACAGTGCCAGATCCTAACACGCTATTTTTAATGGTTACGTTTGGTCCAATAATAACATTATCTCCAAGCACAACATCGCCTTCTAATATAACGTTGATGTCTATTTCAACGTCGGACCCAACCGTGATAACACCACGAATATCTAATCTGGCCGGATCATATATTTTTACGCCAAGTGTCATTAATTCACTAGCACGCGACATTTGATAAGATCTTTCTAACTCGGATAACTGCTGTTGTGAATTAACTCCGGCAACTTCAAGTAGATTATCAACTTGATGTGCCAATACCGGCACGCCTGCAGCTACGGCCATGGCTATAATGTCGGTCAAATAATATTCTTTCTGTTGATTATGAGCTTGCAAATTTGCCAACCATGCTGCCAAATACTTGTACGGTAAAACATAGATCCCAGTATTAATTTCTTTTAGCAAACACTGTTGCTCGGTTGCATCTTTTTGTTCGACAATAGCCACTACCTTATTATCTGCATCACGAATAATTCTGCCTAGCCCAGTAGGATTGGCAAGTTTTGCTGTTAATATGCCCACGGCATCAGCTGGAGTTGCGGCCAATAATTGTGTTAGGGTCGCGCTAGTAACTAATGGAACATCGCCATATAACACCAACACCTGATCTTCATAGGCTAAATCCGGGTAAGCTGTTTGTACTGCGTGCCCGGTACCGCGCTGCTCACTTTGCCATACCCAGTCAACTGCAAACTCTTTACAGCTTTGTTGCACCAATTCGCCCTTATAACCACAAACTACAACGGTCTGTTGCGGCACAATTGTTTGACAGGTGGCTAAAACATGATGCAGTAGCGGCTTCCCGGCTAATAATTGCAGCACTTTAGGCCGACTGGACCCCATTCTGGTACCCTGCCCGGCAGCTAGGACGATAACTGAAAAGCTCACTGAGCCAAACTCCCAACAAATATAGTATTAGTAGCGTACATATTAACAAAGTACGCGCTTGGTCGCCACAAGTTATCTTGATAAACTAGTTGCGGGGCCTTTAATAGAACGAATGAAAACGTGGCCTCACCACAATATCTGGCCCTGCATCCTCTTCCAACATAGTTTGATCAAAAGATTTGCTACGTGATCTTGCGTATGAGTGAGTCATACCGTCTAAATATGCCAACGAGATATTATTTTTGGTAGGTTTGGTCTTCGCTTTAAATGTTCTATTTATGAGTTCTATAGATTTGGCACACTGGCTACCAAACTGTTTCATTTGATTGATTTTCAGAGGGTCGAAGATACCGTCTTTTAACAAAGATTGAACTACAGAGGCATTGCTCCGAGTTTTATTTAGAGGTCTTTTGCCAATTAAGTTGGGCTTAATATAATCTTCGTAATATTTTCGCTGTAATCTTGCCAATTCTTCTTCTTCCTCAAGAAGCGCTAAGGTTAAAACATATTCATCTTGGCATTGCGTATATTGCCTAAGACTCCATTCTAAGCCATCTGGGTTTTGTGGGTGAATTAGTTCAGCTAAAACTTCATTTGCAGCTTTTACATATGTATTGAGTTGTTGCATAGTTTCTTTATACAAGACAAATAACATAAACTTTTCTTTAGCTACTTCAGGGGTAATGACTATTATTGGTCTGCCCCGAGCATCATAATCAACTAATTTATATTTTTTGCAAGCGCATTTTTTATGCAGTACATTAGCATAGATACTAAACAGATCCGCAACTATGGTATTAGCCTTTAGATGATCATCAAGTGTTGATTGTTTGGCATCTAAGCATAGTGCCAAAATTTTTTGTTGCAGGGGCTCTAAAGTTTTTATATCATCTATCATATTATGTGCAAAAAACACGGATAACACCAGACATTCAGCAAGGTCTAATTTTTGAGTCACGCTCAAGGTCCATCCTCTTGCTATCACTTTTGCCTCTAAAGTAGAGATTTTCTCGACTTGGTTTTGCAAATCGCTTACCTGCTTTATACAATTAATAGAATTTTTATAGGCAGCGCATATATTATCAATTTTTTGTTCTGGAGATGGTTCTTGCTCTGCCTCATTATTGGAGTTTGTACTGGGCTTAAATTTTTGCTTCATGGCACTTTTAAAAACAACATCTCTAGCTACGTTTTGCAATTTCTTGTCTTGCTCTGCTTTCTTCTTTTCCGCCATTTTTTGTTCTTCTTTAAGTAATAACTGCTCAACTATAGGATTCTTCAAATTGAATATTCTTTCTGATTCTGTAACAAAAATTTCAATTTGTAGACAAACATCATTACAAAGTTTGATGTGTTCACCGACCTGTTCTGAAATATCAGCATCTCTAAATCCCATAGCAAAGAGTTTTTGGCTTTTATAAAGTTGCAAGATAGGCCTTACTGCGGCAAAAATTGTTTTTGCATTGACAAAAAAATCTTTTATTATAGATGTTTTATCGGTCAAATTCTGCATGGTATATGATAATATTGTGCTTTCGTTGTCTAGATATTCTTTATATCTTTGGTAAATATTCTCTAATGCAGGAAACTTCTCTAAATCTTTTTTATTTATTCTTTTGACTGCATCAGGGAGAATTTCGAAAAAATATTTAATTGCATTGTCCGCACGAGATTTATGTCTATGAAATTGAAGCTCCTGCACAAAAAACTGTAATCTTGCGGCCCAAATGACACTCCAATTGTGTTGTAATTTTAAAATATTTCCTATATTAGAATAAAACTCGGCATACAACTGATCCTGGCAAGAAAATTCTTCTGAGCTCATCATTACATTTAAATCTGCTATATTATCTTTTATGGCATCACATAATAAACTTAATTTATATTTTATTTTTTCTGGATTATTTGAAAGATGAGGGGTACACGTATTGCTCAGATAATAATTAATAAACTTATCAGATTGTATTAATAATTTATACATTTCTGAATTATGTTTGGCAATAGGGTCTATTAAAAATTTATCATCCTTTGCCTTATGAGCGACAACGCCATGTTCATAATCACCTGCACCTGCATCTGCCTCTGTTGGCGGTTTAGAGTGTAGAGCCCACGCTTCTTGTAGCGTTGTAGCATTATCAGCCAAAAGCTCGCTCTTATATTGTGCCGTATAAAATCTTGCATCAACTAGAGGTCTTGCTGTGCACAATCTTACTATATTGTCTATTAATATAAGACCTGATGGTCCAGGTGGCGATCCTTTAGAATAATTTTGCTGATTACAAGATAGATCAAGGTCTTCTAAGATGTCTAATTTAGCTAAATTTGCTAGATTAAAATCTTTTAAAATAGGTAAATTTGCCAAAGTATTATAAACCGAGTCATAATCAGCATTGCGAATTTTAGGATTGGCTACAGTCGCAGAATTTATATATTTCAGTGAGTATTGCAAACGATCAATAGAAATACAAGATAAGAAGGCAACTGCCCAGTTACCAGATACATCACAAATTGGTATTATAAAGGATAAATTTTTTAAAGTATTATCTTTCAAACCATACACACTCTCTGCATCTCTTGTAGCACTTGCAATTACCAATGCCATTAGACCAGGTTGCATAAACTTGCTAATATCAAGAGCATTTAATAATACTAAATTTTTGACAACGCCACCCAAGTTAGATGTGGGACAAAAAACAATGAGGTCAGCTTTGGTTGCGTCATCAGAAATCTGGTACGAAATGACTTGCGTGTTTTCAAGAAGTTTCAATTTGTGCTCTAGAAGAATATCTATATTAATATGACTTAAGCTCTTATCATGTATTACAAAATCACTACGTTTTCTTTTTTTCATTATAAAACTCAAATTGCCACATTAGAATTGCCATCGTAACTGATCCTGACTCATCTTCCAACTGGAATTACTGCTATCATATAATAGTAACCCTAGAACTTTAAGGTGATTTCTTGATTAATAGCATAAACAAACAATCCGGTTTCGGCCTAATCGAGGTTTTGATTGCCGCGGCAGTTTTAGCTATAGGACTTATAGGCCTAGCTTCACTGCAAAGCAGGGCTATCAAATCCGTCCAAGAGGGTGACAATTTAGTTACAGCAGCAGCTATTGCTGAAGAAGTGGCATTACGTATGTTAAGCAATCCTTATGTTACCGCCCAAGGGCGTCAAGGTTATTTGGCAACCGATCTAAGCGGCAATGTCGTTAGCGCTGGTGGCGGTGCCGCTTGGGCAACCGCTGAATTAGCTAGCAATCCAAGTATTACCAGATGCTATAGCGCCGACAACTCTCAATCGTGCTACAGCAGTACCGCTACAATAGGCAATAGTACCGATCACATAGCAGCGTTACAAAATATGCAAATGATGGATCAAGTTGAAATGCGCTTATTGGCCGCCAACAGTTTACCAAATGGCGAAATAATGATCTGTTTTGATTCTGCTAGCCCATATACCGCTTGGAGCTGCAATAATACAGCCACCAGAGTGGCATCACGTAACGAGAATGTTTTTACCGTTAAAGTGCAATGGAATAATATTATCGATAACAGCACGCAGATGTATGCCATGCAGTTTACCGCGCAATGTACGAATAGCAGCGCGACTTATTGTGGTTAAACTTACAAGTACAGATCTGCCAAATACTGTTTAAGGTTTAAAATTTTAATATTTGAACTTATATAATCACTATTTAAATTTTGTACCAACTGGATCGAAGGAATATCATATTTTTGGTGGAATTTTTTCAACGCTGGGTGCAAGTCGGTTTGAGATGTTTTAACCTCAATCATCGTCTCTATTATATCATCGCGAACCATAGCGAAATCTACTTCTAAATTATCTTTGGTTCTTAAAAACTGTAGAGTATATTCGGTGGCTTTTATATCATTCATCGCACATATGTTTTTTAATAGGCAGTTTGCCACCAAATTTTCAAGTTTATGACCATAATCAGTAGTTAGTAAACCAGTGTCAAAAAAATATATTTTAGGTTCTTTCGTTACACTACGCGCAATATTTTTACTATACGGTCTCACTATAAAAACTATATATAGAGCCTCTAAAATTTGCACATATTTCTTTACAGTAGCTGGGGATATTTGTACATCCTCTGCAATAGCATTGTAAGAAATGACACTACCAACTCTGTCACGCAGCATATCAAATACCAATCTAAATGCCTTAAGATTTTTAATGATTTCTATATCGAAGACATCTGTACTCAACATACTATTAATATATTGTTGCCTCCAACGCTGCACTTCAATATCATCAGTTTCTAAAAACGGCTCTGGAAACCCGCTACGTTCAATAAGCGTTATTATTGAGGTATCCACCCCAAGCTGTCGTAACTCACTTATTGATAACGGGAATAATCGGTGTTTAAAATATCTACCTGCTAAAGAGTCACCAATTTGATCGTAAATATCGAGTCTGGCACTTCCAGTTACTAATATGCGCATGGAGTCTGGCTTCGTGTCAAAAACTCCCTTCAAATAATTTTTCCAATCAGGCATTTTATGCAGCTCATCTAAAATCAGCAAATCCAGCTCTGATAACCAGGATTGGTTTAGCATGATCTGCCGATCTTTGACTGAATCGTAATTAAGATACAGGCTATGTTTGAATTTAGACGCGATATGTTTGGCAAGCCATGTTTTACCAGCTTGACGTGGCCCAACAAGAAGAACCATTTTTTTTTCTAAATCTTTTAAGATTTGAGTGGTTTGAATACGTTCCATCTGACAATTATGAACCCTAATGCAAAAAAGTCAAGACTTTTTGCCATTTGGCTGCAAATTTATCACAAAAGGGAGACTATGCACCATTGTATAGGTCTAACGATTCCGCAACTTCCGTATAATGCGCAGCTGCGCCATAGCCAACGCCAACTCGTGATGCACTTTAGAATAATCGATCTGTCCCGGGCCATATTTATGCAGCAGATCTTCAGCATTCTTTTTAGATGCTAATGCCGCTGCTTCATCTATATCACTTGCCCGCATTGCAGCATCTGCCAAGATAATCGTCACTTTGGGCTGCACTTCTAACATGCCCCCCAAAATAACAAAAGCAACCTCTTGGCCCTTTTCATCTACAACCCAAACTGGGCCCGGTAATAAAGAAGTCAATAACGGGGCATGCCCGGCTAGAATTTCCATCTCGCCGCTTACACCAGTTACAAATAGCTTTTGCGCTAAACCAGAAAACATCTCTTCTTCGGCACTAACTATTTCTACTCTAAAACTATTCACCAATATAATTCCTATAAAGTTTTAGCTTTAGCAATTGCTTCTTCTATAGTTCCCACCATATAAAAAGCCTGCTCAGGCAGATTGTCGTACTCACCAGCAACTAAACCCTTGAAGCCCTTTATGGTATCTTTTAGATGCACGTACTTACCTGTAGAACCAGTAAATACTTCAGCCACAAAGAACGGTTGCGATAAGAAACGTTGAATTTTTCTAGCTCTGGAAACAGAAAGCTTATCTTCTTCCGATAATTCATCCATCCCCAAAATAGCAATAATATCGCGTAGTTCTTTATAGCGTTGTAACACGCCTTGTACTGCCCGCGCAGTATCGTAGTGCTCTTGGCCAATAATATTAGGATCTAATTGTCTACTGGTAGAATCTAAAGGATCTATAGCTGGATAAATACCAATATCTACCATTTGTCGTGACAATACTACCGTTGCATCTAAATGCGCAAATGTTGTAGCTGGTGCTGGATCGGTTAAATCGTCTGCAGGTACGTACACCGCTTGAATAGAAGTAATAGATCCGGTTTTGGTAGATGTAATGCGTTCTTCTAATACACCAAGCTCCTCTGCAAGAGTTGGTTGATAACCTACCGCAGATGGCATCCGTCCTAGCAACGCAGAAACTTCGACACCGGCTAGAGTATAACGATAAATGTTATCAATAAATAACAGTACATCTCGGCCTTCGTCACGGAACTGCTCTGCCATTGTCAAACCAGTTAACGCCACACGCAATCTATTACCAGGCGGTTCATTCATCTGTCCGTACACTAATGCTACTTTATCTAGAACTTGGCTTTCTTTCATCTCGTTATAAAAATCATTGCCTTCACGGGTCCGCTCGCCAACCCCTGCAAACACTGAATAACCGCTATGCTCATGCGCAATGTTACGAATCAGCTCCATCATATTTACGGTTTTACCAACACCAGCGCCACCGAACAAACCAATTTTTCCACCTTTAGCAAAAGGGCAGACCAAATCAATAACTTTAATCCCGGTTTCTAAGAGTTCTTCTTTAGATGATTGCTCTTCAAAACTAGGTGGCAGACGATGAATTGGGCGTGATTCTGCAGCGCCAATGGGTCCTAACTCATCTATAGGCTTTCCCAACACGTCCATAATTCTACCCAGTGTTTTAGGTCCCACTGGAACTGTTATGGGTGCACCAGTGTTGCTAACATTCAAACCACGCTGCAAGCCTTCTGAAGATCCCATCGCAATAGTACGCACCACGCCATCACCAAGCTGCTGCTGTACTTCTAAGGTTAAGCCTCTATCTTCTATGTATAAAGCATCATAAATACGCGGTACTTCAGCGCGCGGAAATTCTACATCTATTACAGCCCCAATAATTTGGGTGATTTTACCAACACTCATTTGCTTTCCTCGTAATTATACCGCTGCAGCTCCAGCTACAATTTCTGCCAACTCAGTAGTAATGGCTGCTTGACGCGCCTTGTTATAAATAAGCTTAAATTCATCTATTAAATCGTCGGCATTATCCGAAGCATTTTTCATTGCCACCATACGCGCTGCTTGCTCGCAAGCTACATTTTCTACAGTGCCTTGATAGATTACCGTTTCAATATATCTGCGTAACAATAGATCCAACAAGCTCATGGCATCTGGTTCATATATATAATCCCAGTTACCTCTGGCAACTGTCGGTTTAGTATCTATAATTGGCAATAATAAATCTAATTGGGGTTTTTGTATCAGGGTACTAAAAAATTTGTTATACGCTATATAGACTTCCTGCACTTGACCTGCATCAAATGTATCCATCACAACCTTCATTATTCCAACTAGATCCTTCATACGTGGTTTATCACCAATATCGATAGTAGAAGCTATTACGTTAGCATGGTGATGCATAAAAAAACTCTCGGCACGTTTGCCAATAGTACATAACATTAGCTTCTGACCCAATTCCGTGCGTCGTTTCATCTCGGCAATCACGGTCTTGAATAAATTATTATTTAGGCCGCCGCACAAACCACGATCTGTAGACACCACTAAAAATACCGCAGCTATTACAGGTTTTACTGTTAAATATGGATGTGAATACTCAAGATTGCCTTTTATTAGATGGCTTATTACTTCTTGCACGCGCTGCAAATATGGCCGCGACGCCAACATACGTTGTTGCGCCTTACGCATTTTACTTGCGGCAACCATTTCCATAGCGCGCGTAATCTTTTGCGTACTTTGAATACTGGTTATTTTGCGACGTATTTCTTTAGTATTTGCCATGATCTATATTCCCAGTTTATTGCTGCGAATCATTATATTCTTGAATAGCGGCGCGCAAACGTTCCTCTAATTCAGGGGTGAGCTCACCGGCAGCATTAAGATCCGAAACTAAACCGACATGCTTGCTGCGTATAAAAGTTAATAATCGCCCTTCATAAGCAACGATTTCCTTCACCGCCACCGCGTCCATATAACCGTTATCAACAGCAAACAATGTTATTGCCATTTCCCCAACCGATAATGGTGCATATTGTTTTTGCTTCATTACTTCAGTAACACGCTGTCCACGTTCTAATTGCTTGCGAGTTGCCTCATCTAATTCTGAAGCAAACTGCGCAAATGCTGCTAATTCGCGAAACTGCGCTAATGCTAAACGAATACCACCGCCTAATTTTTTAATTAACTTGGTTTGCGCAGCGCCACCAACGCGCGATACCGAAAGACCGGCGTTAATAGCAGGGCGAATGCCGGAATTAAATAAATCCGTCTCTAAAAATATTTGTCCGTCGGTAATTGAAATAACGTTCGTAGGTACAAACGCCGACACATCGCCGGCCTGCGTTTCAATAATTGGCAACGCTGTCAAAGAGCCTGTTTTACCCTTCACCTCGCCATTGGTAACCTTCTCTACATATGCCGCACTAACTCGTGAGGCTCGTTCTAATAACCTAGAATGCAAATAGAATACGTCCCCAGGATACGCTTCGCGGCCAGGGGGTCGACGTAACAACAATGATATTTGCCGATATGCCCAAGCTTGTTTGGTTAAATCATCAAACACTATAAGCGCATCTTCACCGCGATCACGAAAGTACTCGCCCATCGAACAGCCCGTATACGGAGCAATATATTGCAGTGCAGCGGCTTCTGCGGCCATCGCTGCTACCACAATCGTATGTTTCATCGCGCCATGCTCTTCTAGTTTACGCACTACCATTGCAACCGAAGATGACTTTTGACCGATTGCCACATATATGCATTTAACCCCAGTATCTTTTTGATTGATAATGGTATCAATTGCTATTGCAGTCTTACCAGTTTGTCTATCGCCAATAATTAACTCACGTTGTCCGCGCCCAATTGGAACCATAGTATCAATTGGCTTAAGACCAGTCTGCAGCGGCTGTCGCACCGATTCACGCCAAATTACACCCGGGGCTACTTTTTCAACTGGCGCAACATGTTTGGTATTTACAGCACCCAAACCATCTATAGGACGTCCTAAAGCATCTACTACACGCCCCAATAATTCTGGCCCTACAGGAACGCTTAATACTTCGCCAGTGCAGCGTACAGTTTGGCCTTCGTCTAATGACTGCGTATCACCAAGAATCACTGCACCAACAGAATCTTGCTCTAAATTTAAAGCAATGCCATAGGAGCCATTTTCAAAGGCTAAACGCTCACCGTATTGTGCGGCATCTAAACCTTGAATGCGTACTATGCCGTCGGCAAGACTAACGATTACGCCTTGGTTTCGATCGGTAATATTTTGATCGAATTTTTCAATTTTGGATTTTATTAAATCACTGATCTCAGAGGCTTTTAAAGAAATTTGCGTCACCATATATCACACCCTTTATTAATCTCTTAATGAATCTCGCATAGCACGTAAACGGCCACTAATAGATGCATCAACCACCCTATTGTCTATCTGCGCTATACCGCCAGCTATCAACATTGGTTCAATTTGTTCTGTCATTGTAATCGTACGGTTGATTTCATTTGCATAGGTTGCTTCGAATTCATTTAATTCTTGTTGCGTCGTGTCTTGTGCCACAGTTAAATGTAACGTAACTTGCCCTTGTTCTTGCATACGCATTTTCTCGTAGAGCGCAAATAACTCAGGCAAAATCGCTAAACGTTTGCTACGTGCCAAAACCCTTACAAGATTTTTTGAATGATCATCCAATGCCTCTGGCGCCAGAGTACATATAAAATCAGCCTTATCAACAGAGGAAATAGCAAGATTGCCTAATATTTTAGAACCCATGGGATCTTGAGCTACTCTAGATAAAAAGCCCAACATTGCAGTCCATTTGGAGTAATCCCCGCTTTCGCGAGCTAAACTTAAAATGGCTCGAGCATATGGCCTGGTTACAGTTGTTATATTAGCCATATAACCTCACACCAAGCTCTTGGCTAGTTCTTGCAACATTTTTTCATGATCTTGCGGGTTGATGCTACGTTGTAAAATTTTTTCAGCGCCCAGCATAGCCAGATCCGTAACCTTATCTTGTAGATCATGTTTTGCTTTAATAACAGAGCGATCTATTGCCACTTGTGCCGAGGCAACAATCTCTTCACGCTCTTGGCGCGCCGCTTGACGTGCGTCTTCTAACATCAAAGTGGCTTGTTGATCTGCATCCTCAAGTAATTTGTAACAGTGCAACTTGGCTTCATGAATTTTATTTTTAGCAGTTTCTTCCGCTGTTGCTAAAATTCTGCGCCCTTCTTCTGCCGCAGCCAAGCCATCAGCAATAATTTTCTTGCGTGCATCTAACTGTGCCGTCAATAATGGCCAAATTACACGCATCGTAAACCAGACGAAGATCGCAAAAGTAATCATCTGTCCTAAAAGCGTGGCATTTAAATCCATATTGCTCTCCCTCTGCCTATGAAGCGATTGTTGGCAGGTAAACTAGTAACCCTTTAATAAACGGATTAGCGAATGTAAATAGCAATGCTATAGCTACGCCAATCATCGCCACCGCGTCCAAAAGACCAGCAACAATAAATAATTTTACTTGTAGCTGCGGGATCATCTCTGGCTGTCGTGCGGCACCCTCTAAAAACTTGCCACCTAATATGGCAAAACCTAGCGCCGTACCTAATGCCCCCGAGCCAATCAGGATAGCCACTGCTAACATTGTTGAATTTTGCAAACTTGCGATCATTTGCGCCACTTGCAACTGTACGTTTACGTCCATCTCTCCCCCTTCTTATTTAATGTGATTCTTCAGCCGAACTTAGATATACAATGGTCAACATCATAAATACAAAAGCTTGAATAGTTATAATCAAAATATGAAATATGGACCAAGCACCGCCTAACGGCCACTGCGCCCACCAAGGCAACAGGGCTATTAATATAAAAATTAATTCTCCAGCATACAAATTACCAAACAACCGTAACCCAAGAGAAATAGGTTTTGCACACTCTTCAATCAGTTTAAGAAAGAAATTCAAAGGTAAGAACCAAATTCCAAACGGCACGCAAGTAAACTCTTTTATTACTCCAAGTAAACCTTTTTTGGAAAAATTAAACCAAATAATCAGTAAAAATACTGAAATAGACATCCCCAGCGTGACATTAGGATCTGCGGTTGGAACAACACGCAGCTTGTCTACGCCAATAAGATGTCCTAGGCGCGGCAATAAATCCACAGGCAACAAGTCCATGCTGTTCATTAAGAACACCCAGATAAATATTGTAAGTGCCAATGGTGCAATCAGCTTATTTTTACCATGATAGGTATCGGTAACTTGGCGTGAAACCATCTCTAGCATCATTTCTACAAAATTCTGCCACCTGGAAGGCACCCCCGCGGTAGCAGTACGCGCAACCAGATAAAATACAGTTAGAAATGTAAGACCTAAGAGCCATGAAAAAATCATAGTATCGACATGCAAGCTCCAGAAGCCGCTGCCGATAGTCCAATGGGCCAAATGATGATTTATATATCCAGCCGCTGAAAGTTCACTTGTCATTCCGCTGTTGTCCTTGCAAGCATAAAGAACTGATAAAATAATCGCGTCATTTCAGACAACAAAAAAGCCGAAAAAAATCTTAGCACGTCTAAATGCGGCAATTGTAAGAATACACTTAACAATAATACCAGCACAACAAACTTTAATGCCTCGCCCCAATAGAAACCCTTGATGATCTCTCGCGGTGCATTAGAGCCACGACAAAAATAGAGCCACGCAAAAATTAAGTTTGGCAATACACTAGCTAAGATGCCAGCTATTATACTAAACATAACGTTATCACCACAATATTTATATTATATAGAACTATCTTTGCTCTTGCATTATATGCGCAAGAATCCCGTCTAACTCATCAAGGCTATTATATTGTATGGTGAGCTTCCCCTTACCTTTAGCGGTTTGCTGGATCTTAACATTACAACCAACCTTTTCTGACAAGCTTGTTTCAAGGCGTCGAATATCTGGATCAAGTGAAAGTTTTGCCTCTTTGTTAGAATCCTTACCAGCAAGTGTACGTAGTACCACATGTTCGGTTTCTCGCACCGAGAGCTGTTTTGCCACCACTTGATGCGCTATAGCGCTTTGTTGTGGCCCCTGTAGCCCCAATAAGACCTTGGCGTGTCCCAACTCTATATCGCCTCGTTCCAATAGCACTTTGACATCGGGACGTAAATTTAAAATGCGCAGCAAATTTGTGATAGTGGTTCTAGATTTACCAACCGCAGCAGCGATTTTCTCATGCGACAAACCAAATTCGTTTCCTAGACGCTCAAAAGCGATGGCCTCTTCAAGCGGATTAAGATTTTCACGTTGAATATTTTCAATTATGGCAATTGCAAGAGCGACCTCGTCAGGCACATTTTTTATGATTACTGGAACTGTGGATAAGCCAGCAAGTTGTGCAGCACGCCAGCGGCGTTCACCAGCTATAATCTCATAACCATCGTTAGCTAAATTACGTACTACGATTGGCTGTAACACCCCTTGCTCTTTTATAGAATTTGCCAGCGATTCCAACTCACTTTCTTGAATGGCACGTCGCGGTTGAAACCGTCCGGGATGTAAATGCTTAACATTTAATTCAACAAAGCCAGCGCTTAACTGTACCGCTGGCAACTCTTGGCTAGTAATTTTTTCTATATCTAGGGTATCTGCTAATAAGGCACCTAGCCCTTTGCTTAAACCGCGCTTAGTTGCCATATTGCATTTCCTCTGCTTCTTGCATTGCAGGAGTTTTACGTGCCTGTTTTAAAATTTCCCCAGCTAACGCCAGATATGCGGTAGAGCCTCGCGATGCCTTGTCGTACAACAATACGGGCACGCCATGGCTTGGTGCTTCAGCCAAACGCACGTTACGCGGGATCACTGATTTGTAAACTTTACTAGGAAAGTGCTCTTTAAGTTGTTTTGCTACATCTTGAGCTAAGCGATTGCGAGGATCGTACATAGTTTGCAAGATACCCTCGATGTGCAGAGTTTCGTTAAGATTTTGTTTAACTTGCTCCATTGTGTGCAACAGTGCCGAGAGCCCTTCAAGGGCATAATATTCGCATTGCATCGGGATTAACAAAGAATTTGCTGCTACAAGAGCGTTTAAAGTCAACATGTTCAGTGATGGTGGGCAATCGAGTAGAATAAAATCGTAATTTTGCGCAATAATCGCTAATGCTTGCTTGAGTTTGCGTTCGCGTTGCGGCTTATTTATTAAACTAATTTCTGCGGCAGTTAAGTCGCCATTACCAGGTAACAGATCATACCCGCCAGGTGTGGCTTTAATTATAACTTCAGTAACGTCGACAGTTTCTTGTAACACATCGTTAACAGTTAATCGCAAACTGCTTTTGTTAACACCACTACCCATGGTTGCATTGCCTTGCGGATCTAGATCAACCAACAACACCTTTTGCTTCAACGCAAACAATGAGGCTGCTAAATTTACACTAGTAGTAGTCTTACCCACCCCACCCTTCTGGTTGGCCAGCGCTATTATTTTACTCACGGGTATTTATTCCTCTTTAATTTTTAAGAACACTAAACAGCGCTCTCCATTCACTCCTGGAACCGTAACTGTTTCTATGTTTACTAGCTGATAATATGGCGGTAACAACTCCGCCTCCTGCAATACTAGCTCACGGCGCCCCTTCATGGCGATAATTTTGGTTTGCTTAGTGCAGACACTACTAATTAGATTAACAAATTCCTGCAAACTAGCAAACGCGCGCGACACTATAACATCAAAACCAGGGTCAACTGGAGAGCTTACTTGCAAAGATTCAATTCTTTGTTGCGTCGCAACTACATTAGTTAACTGCAATGATGTTATCACATGTTGCACAAAGATTATTTTTTTTTGTTGACTATCTAGCAACTTAAATGAAATATCGGGGCGAGCTATTGCTAAAGGGATCCCTGGCAAGCCAGCTCCAGTGCCAACATCTAACACTGAGGTAGCGTTATCTAGATATGGCAACACACTAAGGCTATCTAAAATATGTAAAGTTATTATTTGATCTGGCTCGCGCACCGTTGTTAAATTATATGCTTTACTCCACTTGGCCAATAAAGCCACGTAAGCTAATAATTTTCGTTGCGCGTCAACAGTAAGTGCAACGCCCATCTGCTGTAGGCCAGAACTCAACAAGCTTTCTAGATTTTGATCATTATTCATCGCTGCGAAATTTCTTTAGAAAAATTAACAACAACGAAATGGCCGCAGGCGTAATACCAGAAATTCGCGAGGCCTGTCCAATAGTTTGTGGTTTGGCCTTGGTTAACTTAGCAACAACCTCGTTTGATAAGCCAGAGATGACACTATAATCAAAATCATGTGGGATTTTCACCTCATCGCTACGATCACTGCGCGCTATTTCCTCGGTCTGCCTTATAATATAACCAGCATACTTGGCTTGAATATCCACCTGCTCGGCAACCTTAGGATCTGCAACCTCAAAAAGATGTGCATAATTTATCGCCGGACGCTTTAAGAGATCTGCAGCACTGTATTCGCGCTCCAAGATCTCGCCGGTTTGTTGCGCTAACAATTCTGCTGCTGGTGTACCAGGGTGAATTATGGTTTTCTTCATACGCTCCAGCTCGACCACAATTGCATCACGTTTAGTAACAAAAGCATCCCAACGTTGTTTTGAAACCATCCCCAAATCATTGGCTATGCTAGTAAGGCGTAAGTCAGCATTGTCTTCACGCAGCGTTAATCGATATTCAGCACGAGAGGTAAACATACGATATGGCTCTAAGGTTCCATTGGTAATTAAGTCGTCGATTAATACACCAATATAAGCCTCACTGCGTTTTGGATACCAACCAGGTTTGCCAGCGGCCTTAAGCGCTGCATTCATACCTGCAATTAGCCCTTGTGCAGCAGCTTCTTCATAACCGGTAGTACCATTGATTTGGCCAGCAAAAAACAAACCTTCTATTATCTTGGTTTCTAAAGTTGCCTGTAAATCTCGAGGATCAAAAAAATCATACTCTATGGCGTATCCTGGGCGTGTTATGTGAGCATTTTCTAGACCACGCATCGAGCGCACGAAATCTAATTGCACATCAAAGGGTAGACTATTAGAAATACCATTAGGATATACTTCGTGAACCCCCAAACCTTCAGGCTCGATAAAAATCTGATGCGATAATCTATCTGCAAAACGCACCACCTTGTCTTCTATCGATGGGCAATAGCGCGGACCGATCCCTTCTATCATGCCGCCATACATCGCGGAGCGCGAGAGTTGTGAGCGGATAATATCGTGAGTTTTTTCATTAGTCTTGGCTATGTAGCAACTAATTTGCTCTGGATGTTGTGATGCATTTCCCATAAAAGAAAATACGGGAACTGGAGTGTCGCCAGGTTGCGGAGTTAAGACCGAATAATCAATGCTCTTGCCATCGATGCGCGGCGGCGTACCAGTTTTTAATCTACCCACTCTAAACGGCAATGCACGCAAACGCAGCGCCAAAGGAATAGACGGTGGATCCCCTGCGCGACCACCGCTCATGTTCTTGTCACCAATATGGATTTTTCCATCTAGGAATGTGCCAACAGTAAGTACTACGCAGCTAGAACGAAATCTTATACCATGATTGGTTACCACACCGCACACGCGATTGTTTTCAACAATTAGATCATCAACAGCCTGTTGAAACAAAACCAGATTGGGTTGATTTTCTACTGCTTCGCGTATGGCTTTCTTATATAAAGCGCGGTCGGCTTGGGCGCGTGTCGCGCGTACTGCCGGACCCTTACTGCTATTTAAAATTCTAAAGTGAATGCCAGCAACATCAATCGCCTGCGCCATGATGCCACCCATGGCATCAATTTCTTTTACTAAATGCCCCTTGCCAATACCACCAATTGCTGGGTTACATGACATTTGGCCAATCGTCTCGATATTATGCGTTAACAATAAAGTTTTCGCACCCATTCTGCTGGAGGCCAAGGCTGCTTCGGTGCCGGCATGGCCACCACCAATTACTATAACATCAAAAAAATCTTTGTAATTCATTATTATTTACCGATACAAAACTCAGAAAAAATTCGTCCCAACAAATCATCGGATGTAAATTGTCCAGTGATTTCGCTTAATGCCTGCTGCGCTTGTTTTAATTCCTCAGCCAATAGTTCCCCTGCAGCATTTTGTTCTAATTGCTGGCGGCCTAGTTCTAAAGAATTACGCGCTCGATTCAAAGCATCCAAATGACGTCGTCGCGCTAAAAACAATCCGCTATCGGCACTCTGCGTAACACCAACAATATTTTTTATATTATCACGCAAAAGATCTATACCTGTTTTTTGGTGCGCGCTAATAGCAACAACCATGTGATTATCGTGTTGTTGTACATAAGGCTCTAACCCAAGCTGATCAATCTTGTTATATATTACCATAACTTTGGTGGTATTTTTAATTTGATGTTTTAGAGCTGGATATAAGACCCAAGGATTTGTAACACTCTCGTTTGTCGCATCAACTACCACTAAAACTAGATCTGCTAAAGCCATAGCTTGTACTGCACGGGCAATACCATGTTGCTCTACAATATCATCGGTTTCCCGTAGCCCTGCTGTATCTACAATATTAACCAACACGCCATCAAGATTAATCTTCGCGCGGATCGTATCTCGGGTTGTTCCGGCTATGGGGGTAACTATTGCAGTTTCCTCACCAGTAAGAGTATTTAAAAGCGTTGATTTACCAGCATTGGGGCGGCCCACAATTACAGCATTTACGCCCTCGCTCAACAGCACCCCCTGCTGTGCCTGTGCATAAATATTTATGATCTGCGTATGCAACCGTTGCAATGAATCAGTAACGTGCGCATCGGCCAAGAAATTTATTTCCTCTTCAGGAAAATCAATGGCAGCCTCAACATATAGGCGCAATTTTATTAATGACTCTACTAAATTGTTGATAAGTTTTGAAAAATCGCCCTGCAAGGATCGTGTTGCGGCCATTGCTGCTTGTTCACTACTAGCGTTAATTAACTCTGCTACGGCTTCAACTTGTAACAGATCCATCTTATTGTTTAGAAATGCCCGTTCACTAAACTCTCCCGCTCGAGCTAAGCGCGCGCCAAGCTCTAACACGCGTCGCAACAACATGTCTAAGATCACGGGGCCACCATGCGCCTGTAATTCAAGCACATCCTCACCAGTAAATGATTTTGGACCAACAAAAAATATACACAACCCTTGATCTATTTGAGACTGATCAGAGTTTTTAAAAATTGTGTAATTAGCTGAACGCGGTTTAGGTAGATTTCCGGTTATCGCAGAACATATGTCTTTAGAATTTGGACCAGATACGCGGACGATACCAACCCCGCCCCTGCCGGGTGGGGTAGCTATCGCCGCGATCGTATCATTCATGCTGCCGCTCTCTCAATCCTGCGCGTGATTATCCACTGCTGCAAAATTGAAAGTACGTTGTTAACAACCCAATACAGTACCAAGCCTGATGGGAATTGCAGGAACAGGAAGGTAAAGAATATTGGCATAACCATCATTACTTTAGCCTGCATTGGATCCGGCGGGGTTGGATTTAAGCGTTGCTGTATAAGCATGCTAATACCCATTATAATTGGCAGCACATAATATGGATCCTTGGCTGATAAATCATGAATCCATAACATAAATGGAGCTTGACGCAACTCTACGCTTTCCAACAACACATAGTATAAAGCAATAAATACTGGTATTTGCACCAGAATTGGCAGACATCCGCCCAATGGATTAACTTTTTCTTTACGATACAACTCCATCATGGCTTTGCTAAACCCTTGTTTGTCATCACCATAGCGTTGTTTCAAAGTCTCTATTTTAGGCTGTAGCTTGCGCATGTTACCCATTGACTTGTAACTGGTTGCGGAAAGCTTATAGAACAAACCCTTTATAATTACAGTGGTGGCAATAATTGCCACCCCCCAGTTTCCTAGCACCTGGTGCATTGTACGCAACAACCAAAATATTGGTTGGCATATAAACCATAGGAAGCCGTAATCAATTGTTAATTCCAAACCTGGTGCGACTTGTTTTAACTGAGCGGCAACTTCAGGGCCTGCATACACTTTAGTTTCAATTATTTCTAACACGCCAGGGGGAATAATCTTTGCCTCACTAACAAACCTGATCCCAAATAAATCGCCGCCAAAGTTTTCGGATTGGAAGTAATTTTTTGAATCCACAGCTGGCACCAAAGCGGTTGCAAAATAATGCTCCACCATCGCAGCCCAACCCCCCATAACTTCTTCAGAATAATTATTTTTTTGCATATCAGCAAAGGAAATTTTTTGATAACGTTTATCTGGGGTGTTTACAGCAGCCCCGGTATAAGTGCGCATCGCTCCAAACATACCAGTGCTCTCGTCTACCGGAGCGGTACGTTTAATTCTGCCAAAGGGACTAACTTCATAATTAGCCGAACTCTTGTTGTCGATGATATAGTGCAAGCGTATATCATAGCTACCGCGAGTAAAAATATAGCGTTTAGTTATACTTACACCGGTACGTGTCACATAATTCATGTCGACATTCATGATGCTTTCATCGTCACCCATAACATAATTGGAGCTGTTAAACTTATAGTTGGCGCGCCCCAATGCCGTAGAATCTGGCCCAAGCTCGTTTAGTAAACCAGTTTGTACGACATAAAATCGGTTTTTCGCTTCTTCTAATAAAACGAAACCTTGATTAGGATCATCTAGGGTTGCTGGGTATTTAGGAAGGTCGAGAAATATTATATCCCCGCCCATCGTATCTATTTTTAAATTGAAAACATCGGTCTTCACTGTGATAATTCGCGCTGGATCGATCTTTGCAGTCTCTATCTCACCTGCCGACAATATAGCATTGCTAGATTTAGATGCACTAGCGATCATTGCTTCTGGAATATCGTTCTTCTTTGGCGCTACAGCAACAGCTTGTTGCTTTTGCTCTTGTTTTAGCTGCGCATCGCTTTGCCATGTGTTGTATAGCAATACACCCACAGCGAAAATCGCAAACCAGAAAATTAACCGTATATTTTGCTTATCCATATGTTTTCAACTTCTTTGTTTACACTAAAATTCATTTGTTTTCTGGCACGGGATCATAACCGCCCTGACACCACGGATGACATCGCCCCAAACGCTTTGCTACTAACCAAGTCCCCTTGCCAACCCCATGAGCTTCGATAGCTTGCATGGCATATTTGGAACATGTTGGATAAAACCTACAGGCACCCCAACAAAAATGACTTAGTGTAGCTCTGTAGATTTGGATCAGGATAATAGCTAGCTTTTGCAGCATGCCGAATGCTTATCCCCTACCATTTTGAATACACCTGGCAAATTTACAGCTCTGTCGCGATCAAGAAGAAAATCTTTTTTTATGATCACCACCAAGTCTAAACCACTCAGATGCAGTTGTTGCTGACGAAACGACTCGCGAACTAGACGCTTTAGCCTATTTCTATCTACAGCCAATCGCACATTCCTTTTGGCAACCACAATACCCAGCCTGGCTTGTGGCTGGACGCCCGAACAAGCCAGAACCGAAAAAAAGGCGGTTCGCTTAGAATAGATTGGTTTTTCGAAAACCCTATTAAAGCACCCCTTCTCCGTTAGACGGCTCTGGTAAGGAAAGGCGTTGCTTTTTATGCTGAAAGCCTCTTTCTGCCCACGCGTCTTCTTGCACGAAGGATCCTTCGACCCCCTACGCTGCTCATTCTGGCTCTAAAGCCATGCTTCTTCTTACGTTGTAGCTTACCTGGTTGATACGTTCTTTTCACGAAATCCTCGCTTAGTTTTCAAACACACAAATCTTTTGCCTATAAGGGTACAGAATCTACCTAATCAATAGTTATCTGTCAAGATTTTCAGGGATTATTTCTTAGTGATTTATTAGCTAATTGATAAATAATATATATTTTATCTCTTTTCTTAAGATCTATGGTTATTATAACGGGGCAGGGTAGCTGTTGATAACGTGGTTTTTGCCAAAATAAACAAGTAGTTACAAGCATTTATGCTCTGTGTGCAAGCCACCATGAGCCTGTTGCACAATCTGTGCATAACTCAAGTTTGTGATTTTCTGTGGATAAAGCTGGTAGTTATCCACCGTTTACACATGCTCAGTACATTACCTGTGCACAAGATTATTTTTAGCCAAACCTAGCTAACTAAAAATTTAAAATTTCCACTAATAATAATAAAAGTTCTTATGTTTAGATCTCTGATAGTTATTATTACTGCGACATGTTACTGTGGATAACAATAGAAAATAATTATTTTTCAAAATGTTGAAACAAATTAAACCCTGGTAGTAGTACATACTTTTAGCTGTGCATAAAGTGTGGACAAAAACATATTGCTTTTTTAGTGTGAATAACAGTAGACTTTTTGCACAGGGAAACAGGCGTGCAATCAACATCATATTAACATAAGGCTGTGCATAACTATCAGCTTTTTAGATGACTTTCCGCTTAATTAAATTAAATAACGAGGAGAATGGCCGTTTCTGAACTAATTCGAGAGGCTGTGGAGCTTTCTCTGTGGCAGCAATGCTTACAAGAGTTGCGTGAAATTATTCCGCAACAGCAATTTAGCCAGTGGATAAGTCCGCTTCAAGCGGAGCATACTGCTCATGGCCTAATTATATTTGCACCCAATCAGTATGTGCTTGATGCTATCAAGCAACAGTTTCTTGCCACTATAGAGCGCGCTGTGGCGCAGCTCGCAACAACACCCGGGGCAACAGTCTCGTTAGTTGTGGGAACTATGGGGTCTGCTTCAGATAAAGCCGCTGCAGCTCGTTCCAAGCAAGAAAGTGAACTTGATAGTGGGGTTGTCGAACATGCAAGCAACCTTAATGTAAACTTTACTTTCGATAATTTTGTAGAGGGTAAGTCTAATCAATTAGCAAAAGCTGCAGCTATGCAAGTAGCCGAGAATCCTGGTTCGGCCTATAACCCCTTGTTCTTATATGGGGGGGTGGGGCTAGGTAAGACACACTTGATGCATGCCATTGGTAACTTGATCTGCAAGAATAACAAGAATGCCAAGGTTGTCTATTTGCATTCCGAGCGCTTTGTGGCCGACATGGTTAGGGCGCTGCAGAGTAATTCTATAAATGAGTTTAAAAGATTTTATCGCTCGGTAGATGCGCTGCTAATCGATGACATTCAATTTTTTGCTGGCAAAGAACGATCCCAAGAGGAATTCTTCCATACATTTAATGCACTATTGGAAGGGCAGCAACAAATCATTTTAACTTCAGATCGTTATCCTAAAGAAATTAACGGTATTGAAGAAAGACTAAAATCTAGATTCGGTTCTGGTTTGACGGTTGCGGTACAGCCCCCTGAGTTAGAAACCAGAGTTGCAATATTAATTAATAAGGCTGAACTAAGCAAAATAGATTTGCCGCATGAGGTAGCGTTTTTTATTGCTAAGCGGATTCGCTCTAACGTGCGTGAACTCGAGGGTGCTTTAAAGCGGGTGATTGCTAATGCACACTTCACCGGCAGCGCCATTACATTAGAGTTTGTACAAGAGGCTTTGAAAGATTTATTGGCGGTGCAAGAGAAGCTGGTGTCTATAGATAATATTATGCGTACCGTAGCAGAATATTATAAGATTAAAGTATCTGACTTGCTGTCCAAACGTCGTAGCAGATCTGTGGCAAGACCAAGACAAGTAGCTATGGCATTGTGTAAAGAACTTACTAATCATAGCTTGCCAGAAATAGGGGATGCATTTGGTGGCAGAGATCACACCACCGTATTACATGCATGTAAACAAATTAAACAACTGCGGGCTTCAACAGCAGATATTGCGGAAGATTTCTCTAATTTGCTGCGCATGTTGTCAACCTAAGGTCGCTTTATGCAATTTGCTATTTCGCGTGAAACGTTATTAAAGCTGTTACGCATGGTGTCCGGCGCAGTAGAGCGCCGTCAACAGCAAAACCCAATTTTGTCTAACGTTTTGCTGCGTCTTGATAGCAGCGTGTTATATGTTATTGCTACCGATCAAGAGGTAGGATTGGTTGCTGAGCAGGCATTAGATTCTGTTGTGCAGCAGCAGGGCGCGATCACGGTGCCATTTCGTAAGTTAAATGATATTTGTAAAGCCTTGCCAGACGGATCAGAGCTGAAGCTTGAAGTACAAGATGATCGCTGTGTAATTAAATCTGGCCGTAGTCGTTTTGTATTAGCAACTTTACCGGCAGAAAAATTCCCGGATATTCAAAAAATTTCGCGTGATGATTCAGTATGTAGTTTTATTGTGCCTAAAAAACAATTTCGTTGGTTGGTGGCCAGAACCGCATTTGCGATGGCAGAGCAAGATGTACGTTATTTCTTAAATGGCATGTTGTTAGAGGTTAAACAGGACAAACTGTTTTCTGTTGCTGCAGATGGGCATCGTTTAGCCATGAATTACATCACCCTAGATGCACCGGATTTACCAGCCATGCGTGTTATTGTGCCGCGCAAAGGCATTCTAGAAATAATGCGTTTAGTCGATGAAGACGATGCGGAATTACAGTTAACTATAGTCGCAAGTCATATTCAGGCACACAGCGGGGGTGTAACGGTTACTTCCAAGCTGCTTGATGGCAAATTCCCCGACTACGAGCGTGTTATCCCACGCGATGGCACCAAAATTGTAATTGGTAACCGTGAGCGTCTTAAAGAAGCGTTTCATCGCGCCTCGGCACTATTTAGTGAAAAATTTCGTGGTGTGCGGCTGCGCATGTCTGCAGAGCGTTTGCTGGTGCTTGCTAGCAACCCAGAGCATGATCAGGTCGAGGAAGATCTTGAAGTTGAATATAACGGCCAAGATTTAGAAGTTGGCTTTAACGTGCGTTATCTGATCGATTTTCTTTCCGTGGTGCAATCGGATTTAGTGCGCTTCACTTTTAGCGATGCGAATAAGAGCACCTTGATTGAAGAAGTAGGCGAGGGCGCTAATGGCGCCTATGTTTTGATGCCGATTCGGACCTGAGTTATATTGTATTTGTCATCTAACATTTTAGTTGTTTTTGTAATCCCATTGTTGCTTCCAAGCATTAAACTCTGATAATTTTAACTTAAAACGAGCAAAGTTTCCTTCGTGCAGATCCAATAACTCGGTATCAACTGCTTCTACAAAACGAGCATAGTCGGCCTTTGTAATGTGCTGCGATGTCCAGTTGTTAACATATTTATCTGCATTGTATTGGTTCATACCATCCCGCACAACAGTAGCAACTAATTCTTTAATTTGAGTTCTATACTGCAGCTGGAATGTATCTGGCTCTCCAATTGAATGTGCGATTATTGCGTACTTTGCTGCAGATCGTTCATATGACCAAACAAAAACATCGCGTAATAAGTCTACTTTATTAAGCTCGTAAATACCAAGTATGCCATGAGTGTATGCTTGTTCTGGGACTTCAACGAATGATAATGGGCTTAAATTATTTTTGATAAACGGAATATTTGCCGCTAATCTAGAAACACGTTTGTTCACATCTTCAAATGCTTGTAAATATGCAAATTGTACTAATACAAAAAAAGACTGTTCGAAAGGATCGTTGATTTCTGACGCTTTTGTTAAAATTTGATCAAATAATTCCTCAAGTAATTGAGGAATAGCTAAGGGTTGATATACAGTTTTAGAAATTGCTACTGGTATTAAACGCAAGCTTCCGCAAGCAGCTTTATTGCCTAATAAGTTGTCGGATAATAATGAATGCAAATTTAAAATTGTTTGTCTATTGAAGCCAATTTCGTTTACCCCATCAATTAAAAATTCTATTGCTGCCTTATGATTTAAAATCATTTGCGTTTCAAATGCGTTTTTAGAGCTATCAGCCGTGCCCTTAAATAGCAATTGTTCTGTTTCTAGTAGAGAATAAGTATTTCCCTCAAGTCTACTCGAGTTCCAAGATAAATCTATTAAAAGGCGGTTTAAAATATGCTGCGCATATGTACCAGCAATCCTATTCTCTTGTTGCATGCCGCTAAATGATAACAAATGTTTGCGGGTGGCCTCGTTTAGCATATATGTAACATTAGGTTGGTAACTATCAAGGAATGTCCGATTGTAGCCAATAGGCTTTCGATTCACGAGCGCCTTACTAACATAGGTCTTAATTTTTGTTGCTTGAGTTGATAATATTAAGTTATCGACACCATACGAGTGTTCGGCAATTATATTATTTTGCTCAATATTAATTGTATAGCGCACCCCCGGACCAGAACCGGTTTTGACTAGATGTCCGCTGGCCACCAATCTAAGTAGCGATCTTTGCAAGCTACGCCGTGGCATGCTGATGGCAATATCATTCAAAATCTCGGATATAGAAAGTACCGTATTGCCATGCTTTCTAATAGCTACAAATATTTCTTTATCGGTAACTGTTAACCCATCATTCATAATTGCCTCTATTTAATTTATGCTCATGGGGGGATTATACCCTATTGTGCCAGATTGTGCCAGATTGTGCCAGATTGTGCCAGATTGTGCCAGATTGTGCCAGATTGTGCCAGATTGTGCCAGATTGTGCCAGATTGCATGTTAGCGGGGAAACTAAATATGGTGTAAAATTTAAAGTATAATAATTTGTTTATGTCTCGACCTATATATGGATATTGATGGTATGAGTTCTATTAAAATAAAGCTGTTGCGGCGGCTTCGTTATTTCCATTTGCGCACCTTGCGTATTATGCGCCGCTTTGCGTCGCGAAGGTCTATACATTGGTTATTAATTGTTTTAATAGTACTACCGGTTTTGACCTTATACGGTTGCGATAAGTTAACCAGCGCATCCAAAGTTAAACCTGTTGCTAAAACACCAGTGTTGGCTGCAGCAGCAATAGCCAAGAACATGCCGATCTACATCTCTGCTTTAGGCTCGGTTACGCCAATAAATTCTGTTACCGTAAAGACCCAGATCGAAGGTCAATTGTTAAAGGTCCATTTCAAGGATGGCCAGCTAGTGAATGCGGGTGATTTACTAGCTGAAATTGATCCGCGGCCATATCAAGCACTGCTGCTGCAATATCAGGGGCAATTGGCGCGCGACAAGGCATTGTTAGCAAATGCGTTAATTGATTTGCAGCGATATCAAACGTTGTTTGCACAAGATTCTATTTCGCAGCAAATATTAGCCACGCAGTTGGGGTTAGTAGATCAATATCGGGGTGATATTAAATCTGATCAAGGCCTGATAGAAACTGTAAAAGTAAATTTGAATTATTGTCGGATCATCGCCCCCATTACTGGGCGCCTAGGTCTTCTTACTGTAGATCCTGGCAATATAGTTCAGACCTCTGATACTACAGGCATTGTTGTTTTAAATACCATGGATCCAATTTATGTAGATTTTGCAATAGCTGAAGATGATCTACCCAAGGTTGCAATCAAAATGGCTGCAGGCGAAAAATTAACCGTTTATGCTCAAGATCGTACCCAAAATATTACTTTAGCCACAGGGTTTTTACTCACTACAGATAATCAGATAAATGCATCCACCGGCACAATAACACTTAGAGCACAATTTGATAATGAAAAGCATATTTTATTTCCTAATCAATTTGTCAACATTAAATTGTTAATTGATGAGTTGCAGCAGGCAACAGTAATATCAACTGCAGCAATACAATATGGCACTAACGGTACTTATGTATACGTACTAAAAGAAGATAATACTGTGATGTTAAAGCCGGTAAAGATCGCAGCCACCATCGACGGTGAAACTGCAATTACTGCTGATATCAAACCCGGACAACAAGTAATAACCGAGGGCACCGACCGACTCAAGGATGGCTCTGCGGTTACCATGTTACAAGGGGTAAATAATAATGAACCCGTCTAAGGTCTTTATTTTAAGGCCTATTGGTACTTCATTGATTATGGTTGCATTGTTTGTTTCTGGATTATTGGCATACCAGTTGCTGCCAATATCAGCATTGCCAAGTGTGGAATATCCTACAATGCGCGTTGCCACATTTTATCCTGGCGCCAGCCCTGACGTAATGGAATCGTCTGTAACCGCCCCATTAGAAAAACAATTTGGGCAAATGCCAGGTTTAAACCAGATGACATCTACTAGTTCCGGCGGGGCCTCCTTAGTCACTTTGCAATTTACCCTAGATACAAGTTTGGATGTAGCTGAGCAGGAAGTCCAAGCAGCTATTAATGCAGCCACAACATATTTACCAAAAAATTTACCCAACCCACCGATTTATAGTAAGGTAAATCCAGCCGATACCCCGATTATAACTCTGGCTTTGACGTCGGATGTGTTACCTCTTTCAGAAGTCGAGGACTTAGCTGATACACGTTTTGCACAAAAGATCTCGCAATTAAGCGGTGTAGGGTATGTCAGTATTAGTGGTGGGCAACGCCCCGCAGTACGAATTCAAGTTAATCCAACGGCTATGTCTGCAATGGGGATAACTTTAGAGGACATTCGCAGCGCTATAAATACCGCCAATGTGAACGCTCCTAAAGGTAACTTTGATGGCAAACAATTGGCTTTTACAATTAATGCTAATGATCAACTATTGGCTAGTGATCAGTATGCAAAAATAATAATAGCGTATGTAAAAAATTCACCAGTTCGCTTGTCTGATGTCGCTAATGTTACAAACGGGGTTGAAAATACTAAACAAGCAGCATGGATGAAAGATAAACCAGCTGTAATATTAAACATACAAAAACAACCAGGTAGCAATGTAATCGCCGTTGCAGACAGAATAAAGCAATTATTACCACAGTTAAGTGCCACTTTGCCTGGTAGTGTTGATGTTACATTATTAAGCGATAGGACAGTTTCAATTCGAGCCTCGGTGCAGGATGCGCAGCTTGAAATGCTCGTGTCAATAGTTCTAGTCGTGCTGGTGATCTTTATATTTTTACATAATTTTTCTGCAACTATAATACCGAGTATTGCCGTTCCTTTATCATTGGTAGGTACACTTGGTGCGATTTACTTATTCGGCTTCAGTTTAGATAATTTGTCGTTAATGGCTTTAACCATTGCAACAGGTTTTGTAGTAGATGATGCTATTGTAATGATCGAAAATATTACCAGGTATATAGAGCAAGGCGTGCCACCGCGCGAGGCGGCCTTAAAAGGTGCCGCACAGATCGGTTTTACGATTATATCCTTAACTGTGTCATTAATTGGGGTTCTAATCCCATTATTATTTATGCAAGATGTAGTCGGCCGTTTATTCAGAGAGTTTGCCATCACATTGTCTGTAACAATACTGTTGTCAGCGATGGTTTCTTTAACGCTTACCCCTATGATGTGTGCTCTGTTATTACGTAATCGCAAGTTAGAGCAAATGAGTAAGTTTGAACAAGCAGCGACGCGGGTCATGGATGCGACTATTGGCAAGTACAAGACCTCTCTAACTGTTGTGTTGCGACATCAAACCTTAACTTTAGGTATCGCATTAGTTACGTTAGCGCTTACCGGTTATTTATTACTAATAATACCCAAAGGCTTTTTCCCCGAGCAGGACACCGGGATCATTCAAGGTATTTCACAGGGGCCGCAATCAATATCATTTGCAGCCATGTCTGATCGTCAGCAGCAGATTGGCAAAATTATTTTGCAAGATCCTGCAGTGCAGAACTTATCTTCATATATCGGCGTGGATGGCACCAACGTTAGTTTGAATCAGGGCAACATGTTAATAGTCCTTAAGCCTATCGAGCAACGTAACGCAACTGCGGCGGAAATAATTGCACGTTTGCAGCAGCAAGTAAATAAAGTATCTGGCATCCAACTATATATGCAGCCGGTACAGGATTTGACGATAACGGACCGTGTAAGTTTAACGCAATATCAATTTAGTGTCGGTGCCGCAAATGCAGATGATGTCACACAATGGTCTGATAAATTATTACATAAATTAGAGGCTAATCCAGTATTTCGCGATTTGGCTAGTAACATACAAGATCTGGGTTTGCAAACCTATATTGATATAGATCGTGATACAGCGTCGCGATTAGGCATTACCCCACAAATGATTGATGATACATTATACGACGCCTTTGGACAGCGTCAGGTGTCTACGATGTTTACCGAGTTGAATCAGTATTACGTGATTCTTGAGGTGTTACCAGAATTGCAACATAGTATCCGTGCGCTTGATAATATCTATATAAATGCAACCAATGGCAGTATGGTTCCTCTGGGAACCTTTACCAAGTTTAGTCAAGGGGTAGGGCCATTAGTTATTAATCGTCAAAATCAGTTCCCAGTTGCAACATTATCTTTTAATCTAGCCCCTGGATATTCATTAGGTGATGCAGTAACTGCGCTGAATACTACCAAACAAGAATTTGGCGTGCCAAATAGCGTTCAGACAAGTTTTGAAGGGACAGCAAAAGTATTTCAGGATTCGCTAGCAAATGAAGGTTGGTTGGTTTTAGCTGCAATTATAGTGGTATATATTGTTTTGGGAGTTTTGTATGAAAGTTACATTCATCCGATCACGATATTGTCTACTTTACCATCTGCTACCGTTGGGGCTCTGGCGGGATTATTATTGCTAGGCGAAGACCTAACTGTAATTGCATTAATTGGTATAATTTTGCTTGTTGGAATTGTAATGAAAAATGCAATTATGATGATTGATTTCGCATTAGATTTAGAACGTACCGAAAATAAAAATGCCGATGAAGCAATCTTTGAAGCATGTTTGTTGCGATTTAGACCGATTTTGATGACAACTCTTGCCGCAATTTTTGGGGCGCTACCATTAGCCCTGGCAAGTGGTACCGGGGCAGAATTACGTCGACCGCTGGGGATCGCGATTGTTGGTGGTCTAATTATCAGTCAAATCCTAACGTTATATACTACCCCTGTAATATATTTAACTTTTGATCGCATTTCACGTAAATTGCAAACGCTAGTCAGGAGGGGTAATGAACCTGTCAGCGCCATTCATTAGCCGTCCAATTGCTACAACTCTATTGGCATTAGGGGTTGCTTTTGCTGGGGTATTAGGTTTTATTTTTTTACCTGTATCATCGCTGCCACAGCTAGATTTTCCAACTATTGTCGTACAAGCGTCTTTGCCGGGCGCGAGCCCAGCGACCATGGCAACTTCCGTAGCGACGCCTTTAGAACGACAGCTAGGGCGCATTGCTGGGGTTACGCAGATGACCTCATCAAGTGCGCTTGGTTCAAGCTCTATAGTACTACAATTTGATTTAACGCGTAATATAGACGGTGCCGCTAGAGATGTGCAAGCTGCAATAAACGCCGCGCGAGGCCAGCTACCAACAAATTTACCTGGCAATCCTACCTACAAAAAAGTAAATCCTGCAGAAGCTCCTATTATGATCCTCACCTTAACATCTGATCATGCGACAATTGGTGAAATGTACGATGTAGCTTCTACATATTTGGCACAACGCTTATCACAGGTCAATGGCGTTGGTCAGGTTAATGTCGGAGGTAGTTCTTTGCCAGCTGTAAGGATCAAACTCAATCCAACTGCCTTAAATAATTATGGAATCAGCCTGCAACAGGTTGCGAATGTAATTCATAACACCAATGCGAACGGCCCTAAAGGGCAACTAATTATTGGTGACAAAAGCACTGATATAATAACTAATGCGCAATTATTAGAAGCTACCGATTATAATTCACTTATCATAAGTTATAGCAACGGTGCCGCAGTGCGCTTGCAAGATGTTGCCGAGGTGGTTAGATCGGTTGAAGATATTCATAATGCCGGGATCTCAAACAATAAACCTGCTGTGGTGCTAATCGTTTATAAGTCACCTGGGGCTAATGTTATTACCACAGCAGACGCGATTAAAGCTACATTGCCAATGTTAGAAGCTTCCATAGATGCGCAAATAAATTTAAATGTTATTTTAGATCGCACCATTACGATTCGTTCATCGCTGTATGAAGTGGAAAAAACATTATTGTTAGCTATTATCTTGGTAATTAGTGTGGTTTATATGTTTTTAAATAGCGCACGTGCAGCGCTTATTCCAAGTGTGGCCGTGCCGTTGTCGTTGTTGGGTACATTTGGAATTATGTATTTGTTAAATTTTAGTTTAGATAATTTATCACTCATGGCTTTAACTATTGCAACTGGGTTTGTGGTAGACGATGCCGTAGTAGTATTGGAAAATATTACGCGACACATCGAAGCAGGGGTAAAGCCGATGGTTGCGGCCTTGCAAGGCGCTAAAGAAGTTGGTTTTACCGTGCTATCTATGAGCATTTCGCTTATTGCAGTATTTATCCCCATATTACTTATGGGAGGTATAGTAGGACGTTTATTTAGAGAGTTTGCGCTTACTTTATCAGTAGCAATTCTTGTATCACTGTTAGTATCATTGACTGTTACTCCGATGATGTGCGCGCGAATACTCCGCAAAAATACAGAATCAAAAGAGACGGCTTCGCAACCAAGACTAATGCGCTTCATGAGCGAACACTATGAACGTACTTTGACCTGGGCTTTGCAGCATCATAAAATCATGCTGCTGTTAACAGGTATTACGGTGGTGCTCACAATATATTTGTACATTATTGTCCCCAAAGGATTTTTCCCGCAACAAGATACAGGGAGGATAACTGGATCTATTCAAGCGCAACAAAATTTATCATTTCAAGAAATTAAACAGAAATTAGCGCGCTATATTGAAATTGCCAGTTTAGATCCAGCAGTACAAAATGCAGCAGGTTATGTTAGCTCTGGAGCATCGGGAGGTAATTCTGGATCTATGTTTTTAACGCTAAAGCCGCTTGAGGTACGCAAGGTGTCGGCAGATCAAGTAATTAACAGGTTACGAGACAAATTAGCTACAGTTCCTGGTGCCAATTTATATCTGCAGGCTGCACAAGATATTGTGGTAGGCGGCAGACAAGGAAATGCACAATTTCAATATACGATTTCGGCTGATACACTTGAACAGCTCAATGTGTGGGCCCCCAAAATTATGAATCGATTACTAGAGGTGCCTGGCATTGCCGATATTAACACTGATCAAAGGGATCGTGGTTTGCAAGCGTATGTTACAATTAATCGCGATACTGCGTCACGTCTTGGGGTTACGGTCGCGCAGATCGACGCAGCGCTTAATAATGCATTTGGCCAAATCCAAGTGGCAACGCTATTTGCAGCAATGAATCAATATCATGTCGTTATGACAGTTGAAGATAAGTTTTGGCAAGATCCTGCCATGTTAAATGAAATATACGTGCCTTCTTCTAATGGTCAGCAAATTCCATTGTCAACTCTTGCAACCTTTACTAATTCATCAACATTGCTCACGGTGAGTCATCAAGGGCAATTTCCAGCGGCAACATTGTCGTTTAATTTATTACCGGGAGCTGCACTGGGGGATGTTGTAAATAATGTCGAAGCGGCTATGAAAACTTTAACCTTGCCTGCCGATGTTAGCGGCACCTTTCAGGGTAATGCGCAAGCTTTTCAGCAGTCGTTAGCGAGCGAGCCATATTTAATTCTTGCTGCGATATTTGCTGTCTATATTGTACTAGGAGTTTTGTATGAAAGCTTTATTCACCCTTTAACAATATTGTCCACATTGCCATCCGCTGGGGTTGGCGCTCTTTTATCGCTATTGATAACGGGTACGGATTTAACCGTAATGGCACTAATTGGAATAATTTTGCTAATCGGTATAGTTAAAAAAAATGCAATTATGATGATTGATGTTGCTTTACACTTAGAGCGCACAGAAAATAAATCTTCAGAAGAGTCTATTTTTGAAGCAGCGAAATTGCGTTTTCGACCAATTATGATGACTACCGCGGCTGCGCTATTAGGGGCTGTCTCATTAGTTGTAAGTAATGGTATTGGCTACGAATTGCGCCGTCCTTTAGGTATTGCCATTATTGGTGGCTTGGTTCTAAGCCAGATGTTAACTCTGTACACAACACCGGTAATTTACTTGACACTTGATAGGTTCGGGACATGGTGTAACAGGCATTGGCATACATTTCGAAAAGAGGTGCCACATGCTGCATAAATTTGAACGCTGTATATTTGTGTTAGTGGTGCTATCGCTATGCGGCTGTCAGGTTGGGCCGGATTACCACCAACCAAAAATAGCCATGCCAGTGCACTACAAAGAAGCCCCACCTGGCTGGAAAATAGCCAATCCGCGCGATGCTGTAGATAAAGGCTCTTGGTGGCTAGTGTTTAAGGATCCAGATCTGAATTTATTGATGCAAAAGGTAGACGTATCTAACCAAAACATCATAGTGGCTGTTGCACAGTATCGGGAAGCAGTTGCGAGCCTTGCACAATCTGAATCATTCTATTTACCTACTCTTACTGTTGATGCTGCCGTGAATCGTCAGAAAACTGCTTCTGATCTAGTAGGTGTTATAACGCGTTCATCTGTATTTGATCAATATACCCCGAATGCGGCTATAGCCTGGGCGCCCGATCTGTTTGGGGCAGTTGGTCGTGCAGTTGAAGCTGCGCGTGCTGGGGCGCAGGCTAGTGCAGCGCAGATCGCCGAGACCAGATTATCAATTCAAGCAACGCTGGCGCAAACATATTTTCAATTACGCGCCGCAGATTTAAATCAGAAATTTTTAGACGACAGTGTGATAGCATATCGTCGATCTTTACAATTAACTAAAAATCAATACGCATCTGGAGTTGCATCGCGTTTAGCTATAGTACAGGCAGAATCGCAATTGCAAACTGCAGAAACTGCGGCGTTAGATAACGGCATTATCCGCGCACAATATGAACATGCGATTGCGGTTCTGGTTGGTGAAACACCGGAGCAATTTATCTTACCTTCCAGGCAGCTGGAACTCTCGATACCATCGATCCCTCTGGAAATTCCTGCAACATTGTTAGAGCGTCGTCCAGACATCGCTGCGGCAGAACGTACGTTGGCACAAGCTAATGCTAATATTGGCGTTGCAGTTGCAGCTTATTTTCCGATCTTAGATTTAACTGGAAATTATGGTTGGCAAGCCAATATTTTTCGGCATTTATTCCATTACCCAACCTTGATGTGGGCTTTGGGTGCAACATTAACTGAAACAATATTTGATGGTGGTTTGCGTCGTGCACAGGAAGAATCAGCTCGTGCAGTTTACGATCAAAATGTTGCAACATATAAGCAAACTGTATTGGCTGCACTGCAGAATGTTGAGGACAATTTGGTTGCGTTGCGTGTCCTAGATGCAGAGGTTACAGTACAAAATGCTGCTGTCGTAAGCGCAGATCGAGCATTGCAAATTTCCATGAACCAATATACTGCTGGCATTGTGGACTATGCTAATGTAATCCAGGCACAAAACATTGCGTACACGGCCAAACAAACTGCTATCAATATCTATAGCCGCAGATTGGTAGCCTCGGTTGGATTGATTCAAGCGTTGGGTGGTGGTTGGAATACAGGTGCAGTGCCAGATTTGCAATGTAGCACCGCGGTACTCTATTAAATAATTAATGGTTTGCAAAATAGCTGTATCTAATGTATATATTGAAATATGCAATAAATTCAAGGATGTTTTATGATGTCACCTGGCGATTCAGATTTGCAGCAACGTATGGTTAGCGCTTTCATAAATTACTTTTTAAGTTCTACTACATCAGTAAGCGCTATAGAAATTACATTAGCGTGTTTAGAACGTATAGAGCAAGAATATAAACACCTCGATTCTTCGTCATGGTTAACTTTGGGGACTTCTTTTCTTCCAGCGACGTATACGCTATGGAAGTCACACCATTTAGAAAAAATCAAAATATGTAAAGAAGAGCTGAATCATGTTTTGAAACATACTCCAGAAAATTCAGGGAAAGCTGCAATTAAAATTTTGCTTGAATTTTTCGGTAAAAGTGTCGATTGGAAAATGGCGGGTTATGTGAGGGGGCCTTCGATCAACATGCGCTTAACGTGTGACTTATTACAAGCAGCCGGAGTAAAGGTGGATTGTGGCTCATTTTTAAATAGGTACCCTGTAGCGTTTTTGTCTGAGCTAGAATCTGCCGTAGGTAAAATTCCCATGCCTATTGCAAGCTTGCCGCCAGTGGAGATAATTAGATCTTCTACAACAAAAATTCGACAAGAGACAGCGCCTCTACCAATAACGCCACTTAAAAAATCTATCAATGCCAATCGCTCACAGGATAAATTATTGGTCGCTGTTTTGGAGCAAGAGAACTCTGCCAGACAATACTCGGAGGAGCGTTTAAAGAAAAACACCTCGTCGCCTGGTCTATATGTGATTGAATAAAATCGCTAAGGTTGGGTATAATGGTAGTATTGTTGCTGTCATTATAGTTAAATAAGTAGTAGGTATAAATGAAAAGAAGTCTGCCCCACGTTCAATATGTCGAAGATATTGATGTATCAAAGAATACTCCACCCCTAGTTACTAGCTGGTATGCTGCGCTACAAGTACAAGACAGAAGATCCTCATGGCAAATAGGCGGGGTAGATAGTGATGGATCCTGTCAAACTACTCCTAATGCAAGCCCAAAACATGCGTTTAAACAGAGTATTACCCATAGATCGAGTGAGCAGGCGCCTCAAACAGAAGAGTCTTACACCGATTCAGCAGCCCGTTTGTTTGATGATTCTGCTTGGCTTGCAGATAACTCTGTTTTTGGTGCCCCTAGCGGCGATGTGGAACCTTTTTTTCCAAACTCCCTGCCGACTCCAAACGCTTCTAGCGATAGTTTACACACGGCTACAGCAGCACCAATGCCAGTTCCAAAGCGAGCCAATAAAAAATCTCTCAGCTAAAAGAACTGCCAAACGACCCTAAAAAACCGCTACAAAATTGATTATAACAGCACTTTTTGGTATCATTACTCAATTATTTCGCTCCCACGAGCAGGATGTGAGTTTGGGCATGAGTGCGCAATTAAACCAATTAATCCTCTCAAATATACGCAATTTAGGGACGTTGGACTTAAGTTTTGGGCCACAATTTAACGTTTTTGTTGGTGCAAACGGAAGTGGTAAGACCAGTTTGTTAGAAGCAATTCACTTGCTTGGTATGGGGCGGTCATTTAGAGCTCGTTCCATGCGGCAAATCATCTCATTTGGCAGCGATCAGTGTCTGATTCGGGCCAGAGTAGGCGATCAAGATGACGATGCACAAGGCAGTATTTGGCTTGCTGTCGAGAGGACGCTTGCTGGTGACTCCCAATATAAAATTGGCGGCCAACTCGAGAGGTCAGCTACAGAACTTACAAAGGTGCTGCCGGTGCAATTAATCGATGTCAACAGCCATCTATTATTGGAGGGCGGCCCTAATTATCGACGTCAGTTTATGGATTGGGGTGTGTTCCACGTGGAACATAACTTTTTACAGCAGTGGCGCCTGATGCGGCGTGCGTTAGAACAGCGCAATATGGCACTTAAACAACGTCAGATCCCAGCTGCAACCTGGGACGAGGCTTTCGTTAAATATGCTACTGCAGTGGATATGGCTCGAAACGACTATGTCCAACGTTTTTGCAAGATTTTTTTGGTAATGTTGGAAGAAATGTTGGGTTTAACCACTGTTGAGTTGCATTATAACCGTGGTTGGTCGCAGTTACAGGAGCTTCGCGTTGCATTAGAGGATAGTAAGTTCGCGGATTTAGCACACGGCTATACGCATCGTGGACCGCAACGCGCGGATTTGGAAATTAATTTGGACGGGAAACCAGCAAAAGAAGTGCTATCCCGCGGCCAAATCAAAATATTTGTGTGCATTATGCTCTTGGCTAGAACCAAGTTGCTACAAGATACGCGATCAAGCGTGTTTTTAATCGATGATTTGCATGCTGAACTGGATAAAAACAGTTGTGGTTTGTTTATAGAGGCAATAAAGGCTATGGGGTGTCAGGTTTTTATAACTGGAATAGATGGGGCTTCATTGCTAGAACGATTACATGATTGTGCTATTCGCATGTTCCACGTGGAACATGGAATAATAAGGGAACAGGCTATCTAAATGAGCGAGACGAATATGAACGTAAATACAGAGAATACATACGATTCTACGAATATTAAGGTACTAAAGGGCCTTGATGCGGTGCGTAAGCGCCCAGGTATGTATATTGGCGACACAGATGACGGTACTGGATTGCATCATATGGTGTTTGAGGTCGTAGATAACTCTATAGATGAATCCCTAGCCGGATATTGTACTCAAATAGACGTAATTTTACATGCCAATGGCAGTGTCACGGTTAAAGACAATGGCCGGGGCATTCCAGTCGACATGCATGCTGAAGAAGGACGCTCCGCTGCAGAAGTAATCATGACTATATTGCACGCCGGCGGTAAATTCGATGCCAATTCATATAAAGTCTCTGGTGGCTTGCATGGTGTGGGCGTATCGGTAGTAAACGCGCTATCTGAAAAGCTGCATTTGACGATTCGACGTGATGGCAAGGTCTATGAACAGGACTACGCGCTGGGTGATCCGCTTGCGCCACTTAAAGAAACCGGTAAAACCGATGCACGCGGCACTGAAATTAACTTTAAACCATGTGCAACTATATTTACTCAGACTACATTTAGCTACGACATCCTAGCAAAACGCCTGCGAGAGCTATCATTCTTGAATTCTGGTGTAAGAATTACCCTATACGATGAGCGTACTGGCGGTAAAGAGGACGTTTTTCAATACGAAGGCGGTTTGCGCGAGTTTGTAAAGCACTTGAACAAGAACAAAGAAGTGGTTAACGACCAGATTTTCTACTTTGTGGCGGAGCAGAACAATACGGTTGTTGAGCTAGCCATGCAATGGAACGACAGCTATCAGGAAAACATGTTTTGTTATACCAATAATATCCCGCAACGTGAGGGTGGTTCACACCTTGCTGGCTTTAGAGGGGCGTTAACTCGTTCATTGAATGCATATATAGATCAAGAAGGGCTTGCTAAAAAATCCAAGGTAACAATTAGTGGCGACGATGCTCGTGAAGGCTTAACTGCTGTTCTGTCAGTAAAAGTACAGGATCCTAAGTTTTCTTCACAAACCAAGGACAAATTGGTATCTTCTGACGTCAAACCAATTGTCGAATCATTAGTTGCGGAGTATTTGCAGGCATATTTATTAGAGAAGCCAGCGTGTGCTAAAGCAATTGCGGCAAAAATCGTTGATGCGGCTCGGGCTCGCGAGGCTGCACGCAAGGCGCGCGAGATGACCAGGCGTAAGAGCGCACTAGATATTGCTGGTTTGCCAGGCAAGTTGGCGGATTGTCAGGAAAAAGATCCTGCCTTTTCTGAGCTGTTCTTGGTAGAGGGTGATTCTGCGGGTGGTTCTGCCAAACAAGCACGTGATCGCCGTACGCAGGCGATTTTGCCACTAAAGGGTAAGATTCTGAACGTCGAGAAAGCGCGTTTCGACAAGATGCTGCAAAGTATCGAAGTTGGCACTTTAATCACGGCTTTGGGCACTAGCATCGGGCGCGATGAGTATGCCCCAGATAAAGTACGTTACCATCACATAATTATCATGACCGACGCGGACGTTGACGGCTCGCATATTAGAACTTTATTGTTAACCTTCTTTTATCGTCAGATGCCAGAGTTAATCGAACGTGGGTATGTCTACATCGCTCAGCCACCGCTATATCGAATTCAAAAAGGTAAGCAAATCAGTTATGCCAAGGATGATCGGGCTCTGGAAGATTATTTAACGCAAATAGCATTGGAAGATGCTGCGTTACATGTAAATCCGCAAGCTCCGGCTATTACTGGCATGAAGTTATCACAGGTAGTCGATCAATATCGCCTCGAGATGGCGACAATTCACCGATTATCGCGACGTTATCCCCGCGCAATCCTCGAAGCTTTGATTTATGCTCCAGCCATAAACAATGATCAGCTACATCATGAGGCTGTGATGCAGCAATGGGTGCATAGTTTGCAGAAGATAGTGGAAAATAGATACCAGATCGAAGGAGTTATCTACAAAGTCTCGCTTGAAGCACATAAAGAACGCGATATTTTCTTGCCAATTGTTACAGTAATTTCGCACGGTGTGGAGTCGTATTATAATTTCTCTATCGATTTCTTTTCTACTTCTGAGTACCAAGGCTTGGTTGCTTTAGGTGTAACCTTGGACGGTTTATTGGAGCCTGGTGCATATATTGCAAGGGGTGAACGCAAACAGCCGATAGTAGAATTTAGACAGGCATTAGAGTGGTTGATGGCTGAAGCTAAAAAAGGACAAATGATCCAGCGCTATAAAGGTCTTGGAGAAATGAACCCTGAGCAGCTATGGGAAACCACTATGGATCCTGCGGTAAGGCGCATGTTACGTGTTAAAGTTGAAGATGCAGTGGCGGCGGATGCTATTTTTACCACCTTAATGGGCGATAATGTGGAAAGCCGACGTGATTTTATTGAAGCTAATGCCCTGCAAGTGGAGAATTTGGACGTATAAGCCCAAATAGGAGCTTATGGTGTTGAAGTTACTGCTATATTGTCTGCTAGCTTTGGGCTCTACTGCCTATGCGCAAACTGTAAATATATTAATTTACGCTGGGCCTGGGGTGGGCCCAAAATCCTTAGCCAACACAGTATCGATGCTGCGCTCTCTAGTTGCAGATTTTTATGTAATTCAGACTGTTGGCCCCGATACCATTATCAGCAGAGATTGGTTAGAAGATACCGCGCTATTAGTTATGCCAGGCGGCGCTGACCTGCCTTACATGGAAAAATTGGGTGGGGTGGGCAATCAAAATATCCGTGACTATGTTCAAAATGGCGGTAAGTATTTGGGGATCTGCGCCGGGGCCTATTATGCTGCCGATAGTATAGAGTTTGCTAAAGGTGATCCTCGGCTAGAGGTTGTTGCTGCTCGGGAATTGAAGCTTTACCCAGGCTTAATGCAAGGGCCGACTTATGCTGGTTTTGATTATGTCACACCACAAAATATTGCCGGGATGCGTGCGGCGACTATTTCCTGGCAAGCAGGATCGCCATTTGCTAGTAACCAAGAGTTTGTGGTTTATTACAACGGCGGCGGGCATTTTGTCGCGGCCGATGAATACCAGCAGGTAACCACCTTAGCTCATTATAACCCAGAGGCTCAGAGTCAGGCAGCGCCGGCGGCAATTGTAGAATGCAAATATGGTATGGGCACTGCGATCTTAAGTGGGCTGCATTTTGAATGGGCAGCGGAATCATTGGATGGTATGGATCAGCGACTTGCCACTATAAAATCCGCATTGCTTACCGCCGAGCAAGGCAGATTGGCATTGGCAAGCCATTTATTGCAACGTTTAGGTGTCGTTTTGCGCGGTCCATTCTAATGTGGCCGCTTATAGTTTTCATATAAGTGGCCACATATTCCCCAGTGCTATCAAGGCCTAGAGCCACTTTTGATTTATGTGGCCACTTATAATACAATCATAGGTGGCCACATAATTTAGCATTAGGGTATCCAAATTGATAATAATTGGCAGAAAATATGAGCAGTCCATATTACAGCGGATTTACAGTTCGGCTCAGGCTGAATTTTTAGCTATATATGGCCGGAGACGCGTCGGCAAGACATATTTAATAAAAAGATTTTTTGAGAAGAAAGCCGAACATTGTTTTTTTGTTACTGGAGTTAAAGATGCTAAGCTTTCAGAGCAGTTGCACTCATTTACTTTGGTAGTGGAAAAGACCTTTTACGCTAATGGGACAAAGCTTAAGGTGCCTCGCACCTGGATGCAAGCTATGGAGTTGCTAACAACAGCCTTTACTCAAGCTCAAGGCACTAATAAGATTGTTCTTTTTCTTGATGAAATCCCTTGGTTAGCAACTAAGAAATCCAGGTTCCTACAAGCACTTGATTATTATTGGAATACGCGTTGGTCGGATAATCCGCGTATTTTACTTATTGTGTGCGGCTCAGCGGCATCTTGGGTTATTGCAAATATTATAAATAATAAAGGTGGCCTGCATAATAGAATTACCGCACAAATTAGACTAGATCCGTTCACGCTCAGTGAAACCAAAGAATTCTTAGCATATATAAACATTACATTAAATGATAAGCAAATCCTTTCTATATACATGGCTATGGGGGGCGTGCCGCATTATCTAAAACAATTACAACCGGGATTGTCGGCGGTTCAAAATATTGATCATATATGCTTTACAAACAATGGTTTATTATTTAAAGAATTTAAAAATTTATTTTACTCCTTATTTAATGATGCTGATGTATGTATAGATATAATACGTAAAATTGCACAGCACCGAAATGGCGTTGATCGCTCGACTTTGCTAAAAAAATTGAAAAATTATTCTGGTGGTAGATTTAATAAAAGAATACAAGAATTGGCAGAAGCGGGGTTTATTACCATTGTTACGCCATATGGTCATCAGGTACGGGGACAATTCTATAGAATCATCGACGAGTATACATTATTTTACTTACATTGGATTGAGCCGCATACCAATAATATAAAACACCAAGATATCCCCAGTAAATATTGGGATGCTTTGTCGCTGTCTCCAGCGTGGAATAGTTGGTCTGGGTTGGCTTTTGAAGCAGTGTGCTTTAAACACATTAGTAAAATAAGAAATGCCTTATCGATTTCTGTTACAGCGCAAATAGGATCCTGGCGTTATGTGCCGCGTAAACAAATAGCAGAGCAGGGTACACAGATTGATCTGTTGTTTGATCGCGATGACGACACTATAACGTTATGCGAGATTAAATATACAGATAAACCATTTCAAATTGATAAGCAATACCGTCAAGCATTAGAGAATAAAATTGCTATTTATAAAAAGCATAACAATACGGATAAGCAAATCTTTATGGCGATGATTACTTCTGCCGGACTTAAGGCAAATGCTTATTCCGAGGGGTTTATAACTAATCAAGTCACTTTAGAGGACTTATATTCAAATTAGACGTGGCTAATCACCCTTTACCCATAGTTAGCCGCTCATAGCCCTTTCGATAGCTTGCAGCAGGTATAGCGCTAGCACTCACAGCCTCCCCATCATGAATCACTCTAGGATCTAATGTAGTCGTTAAACGATTACATAATTGATCCATTTCTAATAACCATTCTTGAAAGCGATACCAATCCATTGTAGTTGATTGGCGATTAGTGATAATCAAGTCGAATAGTTCGTTTTTTTGTAAGTCAGTAATTTGTGTTGAATCATGTACACTGGTTTGACAATCAACAAGGAATTTACGCAAAATTTGTGATACGTTGCCAGGATCTGATCGTATTTGTAAATACATTTTAACCGCAGATTCGGGAATTTGTGTAGTGTTTCCTGCAATGTTGTTGTGCATAAATTTAATTAGTTTATCTAAACGTCGTCTTGCTAGATTATCTTGCAGCAATGAATCTGCGTGAGAAATTTCAACATCAACTAAGCATGATAGCAGCCCATTAAATAATGCTACAATTCTGCGCTCATTTGGGGTGAGGTTAGTATCATTTATGTAGGCTATTCTAGCTATAGCAATAGGGCCAGTATCTGGTTCGCATGGTATTTGCAAACGTAATAATTCTTCAGCTACTTCATGGGCCCACGCAATCAAGCTCTTCGCGTCTTCTGCTATGGGATCGTCAAAAGTCACGCGTTTAGCGCAGGATTTATACCACAGATACATACATGCAATTAAAGAACCTAGTGCAGCAAAAATGTATTGAGGATCTAAAGTCCCGTTGTCTTTATCGTATGACCTTAATGTTTTAATCGCTAAGTAACAGGTTAATATCGTTATCGCCAACGCTGCTGGTATAAGCATGATTTTTGAAAGAAATCGGTTGTCTTGTGGATTTGCAAATAGCTTATCAAGAATAAGATCTTTTTGCTCTGGCGTTAAATGCTTAGAGTTATTTGTATTATTAATAATTTTTGTTACAAAATTTACAATTTTTTCCTTGATTTGTGATTTCTCACAGCCTTGAAGATCGTTCAGGAAAGTCAGTGTATCTTGCCATACCAAATCGTTGGGTTGTGGCATGGGGGCTGCAAGTAGCGACCCCATAGGAGAGTTTACATAAGCAAACATAAAAACAGTGAACAAATTAAATTCAGAACCGTTATATAAACGCAGCGGACCGGATTCAAGATCTGGTTGTTGTACTACGTTTTGATCCTGGGCTCTAGACACGCCATTGCTGAATCTTAATACACGATTAAAATCACGGCGAAATTCTTTGTGTTGCTCTAAAGTGTCTGCGAAACCTGACATAACATGAAATCTCCATTTTTCTTGAATTATATATTAAAACAAAATGGTTTAATTCGCAATTAATCTCCGTGTAGGACGCGTGGTAGATATGATCTCGGCGGCGGCGGCATATATTTACCGCCGGTTCTGTCATAATATTGATGCTCCAATAACTGACTAATTTCTATGTACATTTCCATTGTTTTGAGTCGAACTTCACTTTCTAGAACCGGGCGGGTAGTTAAGTAGTTGATTGTGCGATGGCTTTGAGTAAGCCATTCCCTGCTAGCGTGAGGCAGAAATTCAGGTAATATTGCCATTAGTTTTTGTAATAGCACTAATTGTGAATCTTCAGTTTGAGATAGCAATCCGAAAATAATCCCTATATTTAATTCCATAAGCTCGATATTACCAATGTTTCTGAAAATAAAATCATCAGAGTTCTTTAATTTTTTTTGGCTCCCTGTGTTATTTGGATGCGTTGACACGCGAGATTTTATAATACATGTATCAATACATTTTAAAAGCAAATCATTAATTATTTGATCAAACCCGCTCTGTTGCTCTTCATCTAACATCTTTATGGCTGCTATTTCATCCGCACTGTTAGTGTTATACATTGAATCTAACCGACGAATAAAAAACCCTAATACATAGAAGTTAATAAACCACTTATTCCAAAGAATGGCCAACTGTGTACTTAGTTTATTGCTAAGGCAATGGTATTGCAACAATGCGTCAAAACGTGAGTTGATTTCAAGCACATTACTTGTGTGTTCGAGCAAGGATAATTTTTTATTAAGTTGATAATAATCCCACTTGGTTAGCATCAAAAATAACAAGTTATTTCGTGCTTGTAGATGCATATCGCTAGGCGCTTCTTTTTGAAGCCGGGCTAGCAGAGCAACACAATCTTCGATCCTGTTAGCATTATTTTCTTTGTAGCTTTCGAGTAGTGTGTCGTAAAATTCGTCCATTTTAAACGTGCTAAACGAACCGAAGGCTTCGGCAGCTAAATCTCCAAATTTTTCTGCTAACTCTTTATTCTTGCATGGCTCTACCAACCCGGAAATAAAATCATATGCTGCCCCAGCACTCTCGGAGCACTCAATATTTTGAAGCAGTTCATCGCAATAGTTAATGTAGACATAAGTTATTGGATGTTTTCCAGCTGGAATTGCAGTATCATACAATAATTCTTTAAGTTCATCGACAATTACATTCAGAGTGCTGTGCTCTTCAGGCGTAAGCGTATCCTCTTTAATAAATTTTAAAAATAAGGGTTTGTTTTTTTGAAGTAATGTTATCATCTTTTGCTCGTATTATTATTATATTAAGTTATTAGCCCTTGGGTAGCATTATTTCTCGCTGCTCGTTTATCCAAGTTTCTGCTGTTGCTGTGAGATTCGCCGTATTTTGATCTAGATGAGTAATTGGTTTACCGATCCGTATTGTAATAACACCAGAATGTTTGATCCACGGGCCGCGTGGCCAAAAATTACCGGCATTGTGGGCAATTGGCACTACCGGGACCCTGGCGGCAATGGCTAATGCAGCCCCGGTGCGGCTATAGCGCCTTTTTGCACCAGGAGCGATCCGCGTTCCCTCTGGATAAAATACTACGCATAAGCCTTCGTTAAGCCGTTGTACGCCTTTCTTTAAAATAACTTTAATATCAGATAGTTTGCTGCGGCTTACCGCAATTGGCTTTATTAATGCCAGCCCCCAACCAAAGAACGGGATCCACAATAATTCACGTTTCAATACCCAACTTTGTGGCGGCAGCAAAACTTGCATAAAAATAGTTTCCCACATCGATTGATGATTACATAATACGATAAATGGGGCTTGTGGTAGATTCTGTTTCCCTATAACCTTATATTGTAATTTACAGATTATTTTCGCCCACCAAATAAAAAATCTTGACCAGCTAGTAATTATTTTATAGCGCCATAATGCAGGGAAAGGCGCGCATAACCAACCAAAGGTTGCGATGATAATCGTGGCGGGTATTATTCCTAAATAAAACACAAATAAACGTAGCGCCCAGATTAATTTATTCATAATATATGGTTAGCGACAGCTGCTAAGTCCTCTACTACCGTAATAAGGGATTTTTGTGCAGCGGTTAAGTTATGTAAAGTTTCCATGCCGTCACCGTATGGCCCTGTTACCAGAAAAAATTTACAACCCGTAGCATTAGCCAATTCAAAATCTCGCATTGAATCTCCTACAAAAAATGGTTGCAGAGTTTTTAAATCTACATTTAAATCAGCTGCAATTTGCTCGCATAATCCTGTTTTTGGCTTGCGACAATTGCAACCATCGTTGGGGCCGTGCGGACAAAAATAAATTTTCTGGATTTTGCCGTCAAATTTTGTAACTTCGTTATGCAATTTGTTATGAATAGCTTCTAGTGTTTCTAAAGTAAAATAACCTCGCGCTACACCAGATTGATTCGTTGCTACGACTATCGTGTACCCTGCTTTATTAAACTTTGCAATTGCCTCTAAGCTACCTGGAATAGCCTGCCATTCTTCTGGAGTCTTTATGTAATCTCTAGATTCTTTATTAATAACGCCGTCGCGATCTAAAATAATTAATTTCATAATAAAGATATATCCGCCACTTGCAAAAACAAATTACGTAAATGTTGTAATAGATTTAATCGATTATTACGTACTTTTTCATCGTCGACCATTACCATTACGTGTGTAAAAAAGTCGTCTACTGGTTGCTGTAACGATGCCAAGGACTGCAAAACTTTCACATAGTTCGAGTTTGTTAATAATGGTGCAATTTCTTGTTGTTTTGATTGTAGCGCGCTATATAATTCTTGCTCCGCTGGTTCGGTGATTAATTGTTTGTTTACATCTGCGCCATTAGAATGATTTTTTTGTAACAGGTTTTGTACGCGTTTATTTGCTGCGGCTAAATTTGCAGCCTCGTGCAGTTTTTTGAACTCTTCAACTGCTCGGCAACGTTTAACGAAATCGTAAGGATTTGATATTTCTAAAGCTGCTACAGAAGCGAAAAGCTCAGAGTTATTGTAACAATATAAAGGTTTTAAACGCTCCAAACAAAAGCCAAGTAACTCAGAGGTTTTATCTTGAATCCCAGAATGATAGGTTTTTAATGCTTCAGCAAACAGTGTTCCTAAATCTAAATCAATCTGGCCTTCTACCAGTATGCGCAAAATAGCTATAGCCTGACGACGCAATGCATACGGATCTTTTTCACCAGTAGGTATTAATCCGATTCCGAAGAACCCTACTAAAGTGTCGATACGATCAGCAAGTGCTAATGCTATATCAATTTTTGAACTAGGGACGGCATCGGTTGCGAAGCGAGGTTTATAGTGGGCTTCTATTGCTTCGGCAACTAATTTGGATTCGCCGTCATTTTCAGCGTAATATTTACCCATGGTGCCTTGCAGCTCTGGAAATTCATAAACCATATTGGTTAATAAATCCGCTTTACACAAATATGCAGCACGTTCAGTTAATGCTACATCAGCATGAATTTGCTCGGCAATAAAAGCTGCTAATTTTTGCACGCGCAATACTTTATCATACAAACTGCCGAGTTTTTTCTGATAAACTACGGTTTTTAATTGTTCAACGCGATTTTCCAATCTATTTTGTTTGTCTTTGTCGTAGTAAAATGCCGCATCAGCTAACCTAGCATGCATTACTAACTCGTTGCCATGCACCACCGTCTTTGGATCTGTACTTTCAAGATTACTAACCAAAATGAATTTTGGCATTAGTTTGCCGTCTTTGTCTAATAATGCAAAACATTTTTGGTGATCTTGCATCGCAGAGATTAAACACTCTTTAGGTACGCGTAAAAAATCTGCATCAAATGCTGCTAACAGTACGACTGGATGTTCCACCAATCCGGTTACCATATTTAGTAATTCTGGCACCATTACTGCGGTGCCTTGTGCCTGTGTGGCTATTAAATTAATTTGCGCTTCAATATAGGAACGCCGTGCAGAAAAATCGGCTATAACTTTGGCCTCACCTAATTGCTTTTCATAACTACTTGGGCTAGAGATTTTAATTGGCTTAGGAGCATGAATACGATGTCCATAAGTGATATTGCTTGCCGCGATACCAAAAATGTTTGCCTGGACGACTTCTTTTCCAAGTAACATCAAGATCCAATGCACAGGACGCACGAACGCAAATTCGCCATTGCCCCAGCGCATTGGCTTTTTAATTGGTAGTTCGCTAAGTGCTTTTTGTACCAGGTTGGGTAATAAATCAATAGTTTTTTGGCCAGCAACTTTTTGCGAAAAATATAACCACGCGCCTTTATCAGTTTTTAATTCGGTTAAGGATTTAATATCGACGCCGCAAGATTCTGCAAAGCCCAATGCGGCCTTAGAAGGAGTACCATCGGCTGCATAAGCGGCAGCAATGGCTGGACCGCGTTTGTCTATTAAACGCTCTTGCTGTTGAGTTGCGACATCTGAGATTAATACCGCGAGACGACGCGGCGTGCCATAAGTTTTAACCCCATTAACATTAAACGCTATGCCTTCGGTAGCAAGATAAGATTGCAAATATTGCGAAAACGCTGTCACTAGATTATCTATTTGTTGCGGTGGTAACTCTTCGATACCTATTTCTACTAAAAAATCTTCTACTTTTGACATAATGGGAATCCTAATTTTTCACGGCTCGCGTAATATTGTTCGGCAACCTGACGTGCTAAATTACGTACTCTTAAAATATATTGTTGGCGCTCGGTTACAGAAATTGCGTTACGCGCATCTAATAAGTTAAAAATATGCGAAGCTTTTAAAACCATTTCATAAGCAGGGAGTGGTAACACTGATGCGATCATGCGATTACTTTCTGCTTCCCACTCATCAAAATGTTTAAATAACATTTTGGTGTCTGCAGCCTCGAAGTTGTACTTGGACATTTCAACTTCGTTTTGCTGGTATATGTCGCCATAGGTAACCACGCCGTATGGACCTTTAGCCCAGACCAAATCTTGGGTGCGTTGTTTATTCTGTAAATATAATGAGATACGCTCAATACCGTAAGCTAGCTCACCCATTGTTGGCTTACACTCCAGACCGCCGACTTGCTGAAAATACGTGAACTGGGTAATTTCCATGCCATCTAACCAAACTTCCCAACCTAGTCCCCAGGCACCAAGGGTTGGACCTTCCCAATTGTCTTCTACGAAGCGAATATCGTGCTTTTTAGGATCAATTCCAATTGCTTGGAGAGAGTCCAGATATAATTGTTGAAAATTTTCTGGCGAAGGCTTAATTACGACCTGATATTGGAAAAAATGTTGTCCACGGTTTGGATGTTCGCCATAACGACCATCGGCAGGGCGACGCGATGCCTGCACATGCGCGGCACGCCAGGGTTCTGGGCCTATGGCACGTAAAAATGTATCAGGATGGAATGTACCTGCACCTACTTCCATGTCAAATGGTTGTAGGATAACGCAGCCTTGTTGCTGCCAGAAGCCTTCAAGTGCTGCAATTAGACCCTGAAATGTTGTAACATCATGCATAGTAGTCGCCAATTTTTTAGAAAAAACCATGTGGGGCATTATAGCGCGATAAGTCAGGAAAATACATCGGATATTTTACGAATTAATCTAGAGGGATAAATAAATGAATTACGGGCCAGTTTGGATCGATATCGATGGGACAGAACTTTTAGAGTCAGAGATTCCATTATTGCAGCACCCCATGACGGGCGGGGTGCTATTTTTTGCGAATAATTTTACGAGTATTCCGCAGCTAAAAGCATTAGTGCAGGATATTCGTGCTAAAGCTGGCAAACCGATTTTAATCTCGGTAGATCATGAGGGTGGCAGAAAATGGCGTTTTTATGAAGGATTTCATAAGCCTGACGCACCGCAGAACTATGGGACCTTGTATAAACAAGATCCAGATAGAGCGCTAGAGTATCTAAAGGCCGCGGGGCAGATTGTCGCGCATGAATTACTAAACTGTGGCGTCGATCTAACCTTTGCGCCAGTATTAGATGTGGATTGTGGAATTAGTACCGTTATAGGTGATCGCTCTTACAGCGACGATCCTTTGATTGTTACTAATTGCGCGCGTGCATTTATTAGCGGTTTAAATTCACAGGGAATGGGTTCGGTTGGTAAACATTTTCCAGGGCATGGCGGCTGTGTGATGGATTCGCATTTTACCTCTGCGATTGATACTCGTTCTTTTGCAGAAATTGAAGCGACTGATCTTGTGCCGTTTGCGCGTTTAAATAATATCTTATCCGGAGTTATGCCTGCACATGTGGTTTATCCCTCCGTCGATTCAGAACCAGCAGGATTTTCAAAATTTTGGTTGAAACAGGTATTGCGGCAACAATTAGGATATAAAGGCGCAATAATTAGTGATTGCTTGTCTATGACCGGTTCAGGTGTTGCTGCAAACATTACTGTAGGTATTAAACGTGCCTTACATGCTGGTTGTGATATGGTTATTGTTTCGAAGCAGTCACGTGAACATCTGTTGCAAATTTTGGATGTAATTGAATGGGATGTCTTGGACGATCAACAAGCACGTATCGAGGCACTTGCCGGTGATTTTGCAAATCCTAATTTGCGCGTCAAGCCAGAAGTTCCAGTGGAGATGATAAGCGGTTAGATACTGTGTTTATGTCTAGCGACCAATCTTGAACTTTCTCATAACTGCGCTGTCAGAAAGCAAGTATATGTTTTTTGACAGGTGCCATTATGAAGTTTGCCGGATTAGATCTATCCAAGATTGATGTGAGTTGTCTTAAACGTCGTGACTTAAGTCTCATATATACGGCGTTTAGACGCAACTATGAAAAAGGCTATGGAGCCATAGATCACAGCGTAGTTAATGAATTAATTATTAACCTGCGTAAATACATTAAAATAAATTTGGTCGATGTAAGATTAAGTATCTACGGTTATGCTTCTGGTTTTGAACGCATTGCACCCGACAACATGCGCATGACTATGGCCATTTTTATGTTGCCGGCAGATGGATTGATTGATAAAGACGTCTTTCCCTATGTGCTAGCGCTAGATACTTTCAAGAATATCGAAAAAATAAATGAAATTCGCTCCAGACCTTTTAGCGTTAATAACTTGCATGAATTGTGGCAAGAGATTAAAGAAGAAAAACATAAGCTAGACATAACAGGATTTTGGGATAGGAGCGCAGATTTTTTATATGAAAAGGTTAATAACCAGTTGCTTCGCAATGCATATAGCAAGCTGAACGCAATCGAGAAGATGGGCGATACCCCGCTAGATCTTGCTTTAAAAATTGTACATTATTTAGAGATACTTGCTTACATCGAGAAACGAATGAACGATGTAGACTATAGGATCCTCATGGACTTTAATCGATATGATGAGCGGAATTTGTTAGATATTAAAAATCGAGTAAAGCACTTGTTAAGATTAAATATAATCAAATTGCAAGACATGCCAGATGAGCGGACTGAATCACTTAACAAGAGTTGTAATACCTTATTGTTTCGTGCTAAACGAGCAATTGGCAATAGCCTGGGAATGCCGCGTTTGCCAAAGCAGGCACGTCGCGTGCTGCCATATTAACATCTAGCTTTACCGTGTTTTAAGATGGTGATACACTTAGCAAAAACCATCTTGGAACACCATGTTTAGATTTAAATCTAGTAAAAGAGCAGTAGCTATAGAAGCTCCTTCCGAGACAGAGCGGAAGGCGTTCGTAGATCGCTCGAAGGATCCGTTTCTTGCTGCTGCTGAACTAAAGCGTATTGGCCAAGCTTTAGACTTATTACAACTGCCGGAGCTGCAAAGCGTTTGCTCTGCATATACAGCATCAAATATTTTATCGCTGCGCTTGCGTTACAAAAATTTGCTGGATGCCGTTAATCAACGTTGTGCCAACGAGCTAAAGCATATAAGACGGGCGTTAGAAACCTTAGTAAATAAAATTCTTAGAAATCCAACGGCATATTTGCGATTAGATACCGAACATAGAGATTCTACATCTGTGAGTTACGTGTTTTCTGTAGAGCAATCTAGGAGTGAGAAACAGTTATTGCTGGATCTAAAACGAGATGTTGGGCATAGACAAAAATTAAGCGAGGAGCTGATCGGAATTAGTGAGGCTTTTTCTTGGTTGCATGATCAGCATGAAATAACTAAATTATCTAGCCTTGCACTACTGCTGACAATGTATATTAAAACCAATTTTCATGAATTAGTGGATAAATATAAAGACTCTTACAATTATAAAACTAGGTCCACCATAGTAGCCATGATGGAACCATTAGCGTTATTTGTTGAGAGTTTAGCGCAAGGTATAGTGCGCTATCCAAAGTTTTATAGACGTGGTGTTGAAGATATAGCAGAGCAGGAAAGAGGCACTCTGGCAATTCGTTTTAGACTGAGCTAATTCATTCAAACTTAGAACCAATCTTAAATTCTTGATGTGCGTGGCATACATCCGCAGCTGTCAGGACTTTTTTACCAGGGAGCTGTAATTTAAGAATGCGTAAGATACCATCACCAGTTGCAACTTCGATTCCCTGAGATTCTATTGTAACTATGATACCTGGAGCGTTTGCAGTAGTTTTCATAACAACTTCCGCTTGCCAAACCCTAATAGTTTGATCTGCAAAATTAGTAAACGCTACCGGCCAAGGGTTATAAGCACGGATGCGGCGCTCGATCTCTGCGGCCGATAACTGCCAGTCAATTTTAGCGTGTTGTTTGTCAATTTTATGTGCATAGGTAGCTAAGGCGTCATTTTGCGGTGTTGCTATTATTTTTCCAGCCGCTAACTCAGATAAAGTATCTACGATTGCCGATTGCGATAATATAGTTAAACGTTGAAATAAATCACTAGTAGTATCCGTGGGTAATATTGCACATGGATAAATTTTTAAAATGGCACCAGTATCTAACCCCGCATCCATCTGCATTGTAGTAATGCCGGTCTCGAGATCTCCTGCTAGAATGGCGTGTTGAATTGGTGCAGCGCCACGCCAGCGCGGCAGTATTGAGCCATGGATATTAATGCAACCTAGTGTTGGGATGTCCAATACTGCTTGGGGTAAAATTAAGCCATAGGCTAACACAATCATAAGATCTGGTTTTAATTTAATTAATTCTTCTTGTGCAGCAGCAGGTTTTAAACTGCTAGGTTGTAATACTGGGATATTAAATTCCGTAGCGAGCTTTTTTACAGGGCTGGCTGTAAGTTTCAAGCCGCGTCCCTGCGGACGATCAGGTTGTGTTAGACAAGCTATAATTTCGAATTTTGCATTTAGCAAAGCCTGTAATACTGCTGCGGAAATTTCTGGCGTGCCAGCAAAAATAATTCTCACGTTGCTCTTTCACGTAGTTTTTCTAATTTGTTACGTAGCATTCGCCTTTTTAGGGATGATAAGTGATCAAAAAAAGTAATGCCATCTAGATGGTCGAGTTCATGTTGAATACAAACCGCTAGTAACCCGTCGGCTTGTAATATATGTTGCTCACCATGGATATCGGAGTACTCTAAGGTTAATTCTGCGCTGCGTGTTACTTTGGCATATACACCAGGAAAAGATAAACAGCCCTCTTCCCAAACTATACTGTCGTGGCTAGCTAAAATTTTAGGGTTAATTATACATAGCGGTTGATTTTTTGTTATGGAAAGATCAAGCGTGAATAATCGTTGTTGCACGTTCACTTGAGTTGCTGCTAGGCCTACGCCATCCGATTCGTACATAGTTTGCAACATGTCAGCACACAAACCTTCGAGTGCCGCGTCAAACTTATCTACCTGTTTGGCAACCAACTTTAGCCTGGGGTCTGGATATTGTAAAATCGAAAGTGCAGCCATGTATAAACCCTAGTTATTAACCTTTACGAAATGATATACCAAAAAATAACTATATTCTATATATGGGGCTTATGATAAACCTAAGGTACGTTTAATGGGTGTGTATAAATATGTTGCTAATTAAAAAAGTTCTACAACTTCTTATGCTTGGTTGCACGCTTACTATCCTAGGGGGGGCTTATGCCGAGCAGTTTCAGTATCTGCCAGATACACAGGTAGTGGATCTTAAACCACAGATGCAAGCAGCACCGTTAACCGCGACATTGTATTCAGTTTCTACAGAAGAGCTCCTAATATATTTAAGAAATATCATAATGTTTGATTCTAAAGAACAATTCGATGAGCTTCCATATGTGTTGGCATTTGATCAAGGCAAACATATTGCTGGGTCTGGAGATATTGCGTATACAAGGGGATTACGGGCTAGCGGCGATGTATCATCTTATTCTTTTCTAATTCCTGGCAAACAGTTTACTAATCCTTGTACTGATGCTGTCATTGGCTTTCAGGCTTTGGTTTCTGGTACTGCCGAGATCAATCAATTTGGCGATCCGCAAACTGTCACTATTACATCTGCACTAACCGCCATTGAACCTGGTACCAAATTGATCCCTAGCGTTGGTATAGACATGCCTGCGGTTATTGATGCTAGATATCCAGATAAAGCGATGTGTGGTTATGTCTTATCGGTGTCTTTGAATCAGGCCGGGGGTGGGGCGTTTTCTATTGTAATGTTGAGTTTAACCTCCAAAGATGGATTAAAACAAGGCCATGTCTTAGATTTAATGGACGGCAAACGCGAAGTTTTAGACATAAACACACTAAATAATGTTGCTTTGCCACCAAGCAAGTTTGGTGAGGTATTGATCTATAAAGTAAGCGATCGCATTAGCCTTGGGGTAGTAACATTTTCTTCGCGTATTGTTGTTGCTGACGATGTAGTAAAGGTCAGACCACGGGATTTTTGATATGAGCTGCAGTATTGCTAACCTTGAAAATTGGTTAGCCTTAAATCATAGCCCTGGAATGGGGGATGTTGCTTTTCACCGTTGTCTTGCACAAGATCCATCGCTTAGCGCATTGCCAGTTAAGGCTCGGCCAGACTGGTGTGCGGTGCAGCGTGATCTAACCTGGCTGCAGCAGCATTCCAGCCATCACATACTTACATTACAGGATCCTTTTTACCCAACCGCATTAAAGAATACTGTAAATCCGCCCCCTGTTCTATATGGGTTAGGGGACGTGGCTTGTTTGGACCGGCCGCAAATTGCTATGGTAGGTAGCAGGAATCCAAGCAGTGTTGGGATTGAACATGCTTTTGCTTTTGCAAGCCAGTTAACCGAACTTGGTTTTCAAATAACTAGCGGCTTAGCTATTGGTATCGATGGTGCCAGTCATCGGGGTGCGTTATCGGTTCCAGAGGCAAAAACTATTGCTGTGTTAGCTCATGGTGTGGATACAATTTATCCAGAGCGTCATAAATATTTAGCGGAACAGATAGTTACACATGGTTGTTTGCTATCTGAATTTCCAATTGGTACAGTGGCACTCCCTGGGTACTTTCCAAGAAGGAATAGAATAATAAGTGGTTTGAGTTTAGGGGTGTTGGTAGTAGAGGCGGCATTAAATAGCGGATCATTGATTACGGCTCGTTACGCGATAGAGCAGGGTCGAGAAGTTTTTGCGATCCCAGGGCCGATAGATAGCCCCAAAGTTAAGGGTTGTCACCACTTAATACGTCAGGGCGCTAAATTGGTAGAAACACCTCAAGATATACTCGAGGAGTTGGCGGCCTTGTTGAACTGTGGTATTCGTGATAAAAGTTTCTGCGGTGGTATAGCGCCACAGTCACAAGTCGCCTTGAATTCGCAACAGCAGCAGCTTTTAGATTTTATCGACTATGATTCAACATGCGTTGATGCAATAGTGGTGCGAACTGGGTTAGCCGCTAATATTGTGGCAACTGTATTGTTGGAGTTGGAATTACAAGGTCTTATAACCGCAGTGCCTGGTGGGTACGCACGAAAGTTGAGCTAAGCATATGGCATTAAATTTAGTTGTGGTGGAGTCTCCGGCCAAGGCCAAGACATTAAATAAATATTTGGGTAAAGATTTTGCAATCTTGGCTTCGTATGGTCACGTTCGGGACTTAGTTCCAAAAGAAGGCGCTGTTGATCCTACGCATGATTTTGCGATGCGGTATCAAATTATAGAAAAAAATGCGAAGCATGTAGATGCGATTTGTGCTGCCTTACGTAATGCCGAGACATTATTTCTCGCAACGGATCCGGATCGAGAGGGAGAGGCTATTTCGTGGCACTTATATGAGCTATTGCAACAGCGCGGCGCCTTAAAAGGTAAGCAGGTGCATCGTGTCGCATTTTATGAAATTACTAAAACTGCAGTACAGGCTGCTGTAGCTAACCCGCGCGAACTTAGCATGGATCTAGTGCATGCACAGCAGGCGCGTCGTGCTTTAGATTTCTTAGTAGGTTTCAATTTGTCACCTTTGTTGTGGAAGAAAGTAAGGCGTGGGTTGTCTGCCGGTCGTGTGCAAAGCCCGGCATTGCGAATGATCGTTGAACGAGAATTAGAAATTGAGGCATTTAAAGCTGAAGAATATTGGAGCATCGAAGCAGACTTATCGGCCAAAGAAAAAGCTTTTATGGCTAGATTGGTTGAATACAAAGGTGAGAAGCTCAAACAATTTAGCGTAACCAATGCGGCTCGAGCACACGAAATAGAGCAGGTGTTGTCGAATTACGCAAAGGGCAAGCTTGTTGTTGATAAGATTAATAAGACGCAGCGTAAGCGCAATCCAACTGCACCGTTCACTACCTCGACATTACAACAGGAAGCAGTTCGTAAGTTAGGTTTCACTGCGCAACGAGCGATGCGCGTTGCACAGCAGTTATACGAAGGTATAGACATTGGCGATGGTGCCGTGGGTTTAATCACCTATATGCGAACCGATTCGGTAAATTTAGCCGATGAAGCCGTTAAAGAAATTCGTGATTTTATATCTGAACGTTATGGTAAAGAAAATTTGCCTGATGAAGCACGTAAATACAAAACGAAAGCTAAGAATGCACAAGAGGCGCATGAGGCGATTCGCCCTACTGTGGTAAGAATAATACCCAATGATATTAAAAATAAATTATCGTTGGATCAATATAAATTATATAACTTGATTTGGAAGCGCACCATAGCTTGTCAGATGATCCATGCCACTATAGATCAAGTTGCCGTAGAATTTACCTGTGGCGAAGGAAATCGTTTACGCTCTAATGGTTCTACTATCGCAATCCCGGGTTTTATTCAGGTATACCAGGAGGGGGTGGATGATAGTAGCTTGGATGATGAGGATGAAAAATTATTGCCGCCATTAAAAGTAGGTGACATTGTTGATCTGCTCAAAATACGCCCCGAGCAACACTTTACTGAACCACCACCACGTTATTCTGAAGCGTCTCTAGTTAAAGCTTTAGAAGAATATGGTATTGGACGACCCTCAACCTATGCTGCAATTATTTCCACGCTGCAACATCGCGAATATGCGATTTTAGAAAATAAACGCTTTAAGCCTACAGATGTGGGCCGCATTGTTACTAAATTTTTAACCAGCTACTTTAATCAATATGTTGATTATGGTTTTACGGCTAAATTGGAAGATTCACTTGACTCTGTGGCCGCTGGCGAGAGTGAGTGGTTGCCAGTGTTAAAAGACTTTTGGGGGCCATTCATTGGGTTAGTGCACAATATAGAAGAGACAGTGCAGCGTAAAGATGTTACGCAAGAAGAATTGAATGAGGATTGCCCTGAATGTGGCTCTAAACTTTCAATCTGGTTAGGCAAGCGCGGTAGATTCATTGGTTGCACGGGCTATCCTGATTGCAAATATACTCGTAATTTAAATAACGATAGTGAATCCGCTGTTGCAGAGGCTGAAATAGTTGCAGGTCGTAAGTGTCCGACTTGTGAATCAGATTTAGTTGTCAAAGCAGGTAAGTATGGCAAGTTTATCGGATGTAGTGGCTATCCTAAATGTAAATTTATTGAATCATTAGATAAGCCAGTCGACACTGGTGTAGAGTGCCCGGAATGTAAGAAGGGCCATTTGATGAAACGTAAAACACGTTATGGAACTTTCTTTTATGCATGTAATGTATATCCGGATTGTAAGTATGCGGTTAAATATCCGCCTATCGCAGAAGCATGCCCTAAATGTAACTGGCCAATATTAACTCTTAGCACTACGAAACGTCGTGGCACTGAAAAAGCATGCCCACAGAAAACATGTGGTTTTACAGAACCATATGAATCGGAAGAACAAGAATAAAAATATTTTGCAAAAGGTGTTGACACAAAAGATAGAGGTGTTAATATGGCCTCTCCTCTGGAACGGAGGGTGTTGCGAAAGCGACGAAGTTATGTAAAAAGTAGAATGAGCAGCCAAACAATTTGTGCGAACACTTTCGACCTGGGAGTGTTTAGAGGCCAAAAGGGGCGGACCATGTGTCCGCCCAAAAGAACCGATGTTAATTTAATTGAAGAGTTTGATCCTGGCTCAGATTGAACGCTGGCGGCATGCCTAACACATGCAAGTCGAACGGCAGCATGAATAGGGGTAACCTTATTTGATGGCGAGTGGCGGACGGGTGAGTAATATGTA
>Ga0207061_1004_pt1 | contig 101646 bp, 87 predicted proteins | sample Alteio_BWMinCont_31_FD_153275 | JGI IMG/M metagenome (GOLD analysis project Ga0207061, IMG submission 153275) | Enriched cells from forest soil in Barre Woods Harvard Forest LTER site, Petersham, Massachusetts, United States -... | ecosystem: Environmental > Terrestrial > Soil > Temperate forest >... | reverse complement strand
CGCTGGATATAACCAATTACCTGCCGCCAAAATAACCTTCTACGATTCCATTGGCCATCTGAAGCTGCATTGCCATTAAAGTTTTCAAATTGTTCATCATATAATTCCAAGGCAGCTAGCAAATTAAAAGGATTGAATATTCTCTCTTGATTTGAGAAGGCAGCAAATTGTGTTCTGAAATTGTGTAACGCTGCGTTCAATTGCCTTCGTGCACTAATTCTCCCAGGATTTTCCAGTTCAAATCTAACTTCTTCGTCTGTAGTTATAATCGTGCTGCCAGGATTATCCAGTTCAAATTTAACTTGTTCATCTGTAGCGGCATTAATCGTAGCAAATATTTCATTAAGCTTATAAGTCTTAAATTTTTGTGCTTGAACTTTTTGTGTTGCTTCTTCTGAATCTATTCCGTCAGGGTAAATTGCTATAATTTGGCGCTGTATCTCAGATTCTGGGTCAAAACTTAATTTTATGCCTCTTTGTACATTCTGCTGCAAAACTGCTTTTAGCCTCTGTACCATATCTACATCCCCTGCACTTATTGCAGCCTGTAGTGGGGTTTGCCCTTGAATTTTCTTTCCTGAAGGGTCTATAGCAGTTGCAGATGTGTCTAGTAATAGTTTCGGATGAAATTTAATAATTTTACTGGCAAGATCCTCATCACCGTATACTACAGCAATTAATAGCTTCTTTTTTATAGTCTCAGATGCCATATTTTTAGCCACCGTGGAAGTGACTGAAAATGCCAATATGCTACGAGTATCTAGATATGTATCTAAAAGCCGGATGTCGTTTAACGTTCCGTCATGGGCTAAGATATTAGTTGGTGGAAAGATATTATTTGTAGAGCCTGAAATTATGTATTCTCCCTAAACACCTCAATAATATTCGGGATTTGCTGAATCTTGGTTAACACCCTACCCAAGCGATCTAATCCCGACACTTCCATTTTAACTTTAAAATCGGCTTTATTGGATTCTTTATCTGTCAATGACTGTATGGTGATAATATCTACTTCTTCAGCCGCTATAACGGCTGAGATATCACGAACTAAACCACGCCGATTATATGCTTTTATTACGACATCTACCGAATAATTATTGGAAATCTTATGGCCCCATTCTACCGAAACTAACCGAGCTTTCTTAGCCTCACTTACCTGCAGCACATTAATACAATCCTTACGGTGAATCGATACACCTTCGCCTAAAGTAATATATCCGATTATTTCATCACCGGGCACTGGTTTGCAGCACCGTGCCATATGCGAATACAAGTTGTCGATACCAGCAACAATAATTTCAGCATTGGTATATTTTTGTTTAGTTGGAGCTTGATGATGTAACTTGTTAAACTCTTGCACTGTAACTGGCAACATGTCTTGCTGTGGATGTTTAATGCGTTGTAAAGCCCCAATAACCTGGGACATCTTGATATCACCATTACCTATACCTGCAAGTAAATCTTCTTCGTTGTTATTGCAGTTTGGCACATGATTAGTTAATTCTTTGATGCTGATATGCTCAAAACCCAAGCGTTTAAGTTCATGCATTAATGAATCATGACCATCGTGAATGTTTTGTTGCCGATTTTGCTGTTTAAACCATTGCTGTATTTTTGCTTTAGCTTTTGAGGTAACTATATATTTCAGATGTGGATTCAACCAATCGCGGCTAGGGCCACCCTCTTTAGCAGTTAAAATTTCTACTTGCGAACCATTAGATAGCGGCTGGTTAAGCGGTATCATTTTGCCATTAATTTTGGCACCACGACAGCGATCCCCAACTGATGAATGTATATGGTAAGCGAAATCTATAGCGGTAGCACCATATGGCAAGTCTATGACATCACCTTGTGGGGTAAACACGTAAACGCGATCTGCAAAAAACTCAGCACGTAATGCTTCTACTGCTTCGCCATCTAGCACCAATTCATCTTGCCAGTTCAGAATTTGTCGTAATTGATTGAGCTTCTTCTCGTAATATGGCTCGTGTTGACTACCTTCTTTATAACGCCAATGCGCTGCCACTCCAAGTTCAGCTTGCTCGTGCATTTGTTGCGTACGAATCTGCACCTCTAAAGGTTTACCCTCAGGGCCAATTACTGCAGTGTGCAACGATTTATAACCATTATTTTTGGGGTTGGCTATGTAGTCGTCAAATTCTTTAGGAATATGCTGCCATAAGGTATGCACCACTCCTAGAGCAGCGTAACAATCGGAGATAGTCGGCACAATGATACGTAATGCGCGTACGTCATAGATTTCGTTGTAACCCACCATTTTGCGCTGCATCTTACGCCAAATGCTGTAAATATGTTTTACACGGCCATATAATTCAGCACGAATATTCTGCAAATTTAAAGACGCGGTTAATTCGGTTTTGACATTTTCTAAATATTTTTCGCGATCGACGCGGCGTTCGTCTAATAATTTGGCAATATTCTTGTAAATTTCAGGATTTAGAAATCTGAATGCGTAATCCTCTAGTTCCCATTTGATTTGCCCTATGCCTAAACGATTCGCCAATGGCGCGTATATTTCTTTAGCTTCAACGGCTAATTGATGTTTAAGAGTTGGCGTTGCCTGAACAGCTAAGCGCATCGCGCACATATGTGTCGCAAGCTTTATCAACACGACACGTACGTCTTCCACTACTGCAAGTAACATTTTACGCAGGTTATGCAGCGTCTCTTGCGCAACTTCTTCTTTGCTGATTTTTAAAGGATTACGTTCATGGACCAGATCCATTTCCTGAACGCCTTGCACTAACTTTAGCACCTCAGAGCCTAAAGTAGCTTGGATCTGATCTGCGGTTAGTTGACCGCTGCGATATGACTCATAAACAAGCCCGGCAGATAATGACGCAGTGTCGAGCCCAAGATCATCTAAAATTTCTGCTACTAACAGACCATGTTGTAATCCCGGATGTGCAATTACCAATTCGCACGCATGCCGCAACAAGACCTCGTCCTGCTTGGTACGCTTAGAAGTAATCTGCGTAGTCCATTGCTCTATATCGACGCTACCATCAGCCAGCAGCGGTTGTGTATCGCGTACTTTAACCATAGAAATTCCGTTTTCGATCAGCGCACGAAGAGAGCCATAGCCTCCACATGTAAGGTATGCGCAAACATATCCATAACACCGACGTGCTGTAATTTATATCCATATTGCTGCGTTAGTATACCGCTATCACGCGCTAACGTAGCTGGGTTACAAGACACATATAAAATCATATCTACTCCAAGACTAGCGATTAACGGTAAAATTTCCGCCGCACCAGTTCTAGGAGGATCAATAAGAACTTTAGTATAGCGTTGCTTCGCCCATACTGCACGTTGTTGGTCGGTAGTTAGATCGGCAGCATAAAAGTTCACATTAGTTAGGTTATTACGTTGCGCATTTTCATAGCCGCGCTCTACCATGGTCGCAGACCCTTCTACGCCTACAACCGATGCTGCTATAGTGGCCATAGCTAAGGTGAAATTACCTAAACCACAGAATAAGTCCAACACGTGATCATCGGCATTAAGTTGCATTAAGCTAATAGCCTGTGCAATCATTTTGCGGTTTAATTCAGGATTAATTTGGGTGAAGTCCAATGGGTAGAATCCCAAATTCAAATTATAAGCAGGTAAAGAATAATATAAACGCTCGACCCCGTCCTTAGGCCACAACTTAAAAATTGTTTCTGGATTACCCGGCTGTAAGTAGATATCACAATCATGCTGTAGCGCAAAAGCTATAAGTAACTGTTCGTCGCCAGGAGTTAACGGCACCATATTGCGAAATACTAAAGCCATGCGATCATCGCCGATAGCAACTTCGATTTGCGCGATCTCTTGATATGCTGCTAAGGTGCGAATTAAATCACGTAACGGCTTAATTAATAAACCAATTTTAGGATGTAACACTTCGCATTGATCGAGCTCGGCTAAATAATTTTTATAGCGTTCTCTAAAACCTACTAGTACCTTTTCTTTTTTAATAACATAACGTACACCCAAGCGTGCTTTGTTACGATAGCCCCAGATAGGCCCTGTTAATGGCGGCAAAATATTAGCTGGTTTTACTTGTCCAAAATGCTCAAGTTGCTCGATTAGGGTCTGCTGTTTCGCAGCAAGCTGTGCTTCAGAAGAAATATGTTGCTGCGCACAACCACCACAAGTTAAAAAATGTGCGCATTTTGGGATTACGCGTTGTTCTGAAGGGTTTAAGATTTCTGTGGCTACGCCTTCGTTAAAACGGCGTTTGCTACGCGTAACGGTGTAAGACACAGTTTCGCCAGGTAAAACGCCATCTATAAACAGGGTCTTACCTGCATTATCGCGTGCAACACCGCGTCCGTCATGGCTAAGTTTAGTGATTTCAATATTCATACTGGAGTACTTGGTCTTGCCTGGCTCCCGGTCAACAAAGCAGTCGTATCTTGTGATTGTTGATTTCCTGTCATCTCGCTTAAAGACTCTGCGGTCGCAGTAGTTCTTGAAAACATTCCTGCAAATGGATTGCCAGGCAGGTTATTATATATATCAGTGCGTGACGGTCTGTTAGGGAAATATGTGTATTCTACCGGTGCAGCTGGCTGATCGCCCGATACTATTGGCGCACCAGTTTCTTTTTTAACTCTGAAGCTAAACATATTTATAAAACTACTAATATTAGCACGACGTCGTTCGAAAAATGCCGACGCTTTGTCATGTATGGTTTCAACAAATGCTCGTATGTTGGGCATGTTTTCTTTAATTACCATACCAATATGTGTTATGGCGGCTAGAGTTACAGCAGCTTTTAAAACAAATAACAATGCGAAAACCGAACTTGATACCAAAGTTAAAGCTGTTATAGCAGCAGCTGCTAGTCCAAGTGTGATGGCAATTTTTTTAATGCCTTCTGGCATTTCTTTCATGTAATCCGCAACTGACATAAGGCTACTCCTGCTCAAGTCAAAAATCCCAACAATATGATACACTGAATCCGCTAATAAGGTCGGTATCAATGCTACCATAAAAAATGGCGCCAGAGATAACCAAATCGGCAGATTTAGGTACCACGCAGCGCCAGTAGCCTTATTAATTTCTTCACTAGAGTCTTTAGCAACTTCAACTAGGCTGCTAGTAGCCGGAAAATGTTCAAATAATGATTTCATACTGCCATCTCTTCGTTATCATACTGGGATCAGGTTAACATTCAGAGAGTCATAAGGCAAGCTAATTAGCGTTTTCTGTACACCCGGCGGCATATTGTGGCACACTAGATCATGTATAAGCACTAATCCAGGAAAGCTGAATGACTATAAAGTGGGGTATCAAGTATCGGGTATTATTCCTGGCATTAATACCAACTATTACGATATCTATACTGCTTGGTGTGTACTTTATCGGCATACGTTTAGAAGATTTATCGAAAGCATTAAACGATCGCGGTACCGCGGTAGCTTCACGATTGGCTTCGCAAGGTCAATATGGCGTGTTCGCTCGTGACACTGAATCACTGCGGAATTTAGCGCGGCAAGCAATCACTAAAGAAGTAAGCAGCGTAGCTTTTTATGACAAAAAGGGTGTCGAGATCGCCAGCGCTGGGCGTTTAACTTCCAATATTGTACCACCAACATCAAAAATCAGCGCGGTACAAATTTCCCCAAACACACTAAACGACACCATCAAGTATTTGGTACCAGTGACTTTACCAGACGTGATCATAGATACCTATCCAGAAAACGCGCAGTATTTAGAAGACGAGGGTCTAAAAAGTACTGTAATTGGCTGGATGCAGGCTGAGCTAGATCATAAAGCTACGCGTTTGAAAGAATATCAAGTTTTAATTCATAGTGCCCTTATTGGTTTACTCGGTTTAAGTATTAGCTGTTTACTGGCATTACGGTTGGGATATGACGTGACACACCCAATCCTAGAATTAACATCCGCTGTTGAAAAAATCAAAAACGGCAACCTAGAAACTCGAGTTGGAGCTACCTCACACTGGGAACTTGGAATTTTAGAGTCCGGTATTAATACCATGGCAAGCTCATTGCAAATTGCCCACGAGGAGATGCAACATAACGTCGACAAAGCAACCGCAGATTTGCGGAAAACTTTAAAAACCATCGAAATACAAAATATAGAGCTGGAACTAGCGCGTAAAGAAGCTGAAACAGCAACGCAAGTTAAATCAGAATTTTTAGCTAGTATGAGTCACGAGTTAAGAACACCGCTAAATGGGATTGTTGGGTTTATAAATCTGCTTGATCGCACCCAGTTAAACGAACAGCAGCACGACTATTTATCTACGATTCAAAAATCTGCCAACTCATTGCTAACCATCATAAGCGACATCCTAGATTTTTCTAAAATGGAAGCCGGTAAATTACACTTAGACTTAATGCCCATGGATATCCGTGAATGCGTCGAGGATACCCTAACCTTGCTTGGACCAAGCGCTCACGACAAAGCGCTCGAATTAGTGCCTTTTATATACTCCGATGTGCCAGCAAGGATCAATGGCGACTCGTTGCGCCTGAAACAGGTTATTACCAACTTACTTAGCAACGCCATTAAATTTACACAACAAGGCAGTGTAGTAATACGCGTCATGTTAGATCAAAGCATTGCACATTTGGTAACACTGCGCATAAGCGTTACAGATACCGGTATTGGTATAAATGAAGCACAAAAACTAGAATTGTTTCAGGCCTTTAACCAAACTAGCCCCAACATCACCAGAAGGTTCGGCGGCACTGGGTTAGGCCTCGTAATTTGTAAAAAGCTCGTAGAGCAAATGCATGGTACCATTGAACTTGAGAGTGAACCCGGCAAAGGCTCGAATTTTTGGTTTACCATCCAAGCAGAAAAATTAGCAGATCCACCACAAAATCAAGAAAATGAACTAACCGATATCCGCGTCTTAGTGTATGAGGTACACCGCGCGACTCGATTGGCGCTAACACATCTATTGCAGCAATGGGGTATTCGCGTGGTCGAATGTGATCAGGCAGATCAAATAACTGAACTTGCGCAACAAGGCATCGGCGACGGCGATCCATTCAGCATGGTTATCATTGGCGTAAACCAACCTACGGCTGAAAAAGATTTTATTGCCAGCACTATAAAAAACATCAAAGGGCCCTTCGCATGTCCCGTTGGCGTGCTTGTAAATACTACCGAGTACACTATTCACAATGATGTACTGCAAGCTGGGGCTACATTATGTTTAGCAAAACCGGTAACTCGCAAAAAGCTTTACGATGCCTTACGTAAAATATTTATTACGCAACCGCAACTATCGGAACACATACCGACACCACTACCAAGTCTTAATATATTAGCGGTAGACGATAATGCTGCTAATTTAAAACTTGTAAAAGTATTTTTAGAGAATATTGGCGTAATACCCACGATTGCGAAAAGTGGTTATGAAGCAATTCAATTCTGTAATCAAAATTATTATAACCTGATCCTTATGGATCTACATATGCCAGGGCTAGATGGCATCGAAACATCAGTACAAATCCGTAGTACTAATAACCCTAACTACAATACACCAATTGTAGCACTTTCGGCGCATGTAATAATTGGCGAGCAAGAGAAGATTTTTGCCGCTGGCATGAATGATTATTTAACTAAGCCGATTGAAGAGAATAGCCTTCGCGCATCAATTTATAAATGGACACATAGTGGCGTAAGAACGCAGGAAAGGGAGTCAAAAATGCAAGTCACAAACTATAGTAATTTGAATGCCATTGATTGGAAATTATGTGCTAAGTTGGCAGGTAATAAGATCGATCTAGCCAAAGAAATGCTTGAAATGTTAATAGCAGCTTTGCCATCGGATAAGGCAAAAATCAAACAGGCTTATAAATCCCACAACTTCCATGAGCTACGCGAGCAGGTCCATAAGCTGCACGGCGCATGTTGTTATGTTGGCGTGCCAAAGCTTAAAGCAATTGCAAAAGAACTAGAAGATGCCATAGCGACCTCGGCAACCGAAAAAATCAAATATTACGTAACAGCATTATCAAATGAAGTTGATACAATTTTAGGGTATTACGAAGAATTCTTAACGACTATCGAGGCATAATCGATTTTTAACAGGTAATAATAACAAACGCCACTACATACTCAGACTCATCAGATATACTTATATGTACATCAGTTATGCTCTTACTGGCAACATACTCTTTGGTCTTACCATAAAACTTAACAATAGGTTTGCCTTTACTATCGGTTTCGATACCAACTTGAGTTATAAAAACATCATCTCGGAATCCTGTCCCCAGAGCCTTAGCAACTGCTTCTTTGGCTGCAAAACGCTTGGCTAAAAACCCTACGTGATTAGTTTTTTGATCTGCAAATGCTGCTAATTCATATTCAGTGAGGATACGTTGCGCGAAACTTATGCCGTGCTCGGCCCACAACTTATTAATGCGTTCGCATTGTACTATATCGGTACCAATACCATATATTTGCATACTAAAATCTCTATAATAATTCTCGGGTTACTAAACGTCGTGATCCCAAATGGTAATTCAAAACTGCACGCATCAGGCGCTTAATATCAAATAAAATATTTGGATCTTCGAAGTTATCTGCCTCTAAGGCTAATAAACTTGCACCTTTTATAGCTTGGCTAGCCGTAGCATATACTAATTTTGGACCAAGCACCGGATCAAAACTATAATAACTTTCTGCATCTATTAGCTTACCGGTAGCAATGTCTTTAGTTAATTGTAATTCATATCCTAAAGATTTCAATAATAATAACTCAAATTTCCTGAGAATTATTTGTGCAGCATCACTATGGTGTTCTAAGTCTAATAAAGTTGCCTGATACACTGCAAATAATAGTGGGCAAGCATCCCACCTAGGCAACAATTTTACTATTAGCTCATTAATATATAGACCGCAAATAGCAAGTTTACCATACAGCGCATGACAGTTACCGCTAGCTTCTGAAGCTGTTAATGTTACCAAATCGCCTTTACCGTACCAACTTACTTGCAACGGCATAAACGGTTGTAATAAATTGCTGGTTTTTGCTTTACCGCGTTTGGCGCCACGCGCAACTGCAGTAACACGCCCCTGCTCTTGACTAAGCATCTCTACCAGTAAGCTAGTCTCGCTATAAGCCCTGGTATGTAAGACATAGGTTAAATGAAAATCCTGTTTAAGAGTCATTACCGTCTAAATAACCAAGATTTTTAAGTGCCCTGGTGTCATCGCTCCAGTTTTCACGTACTTTAACCCATAATTCTAAATGTACACTGGTTTTTAACATATGATTCATATCTAAACGCGCTTGCTGACCAATCTCTTTTAAAAGCGCACCGTGTTTGCCTATCACGATCCCTTTTTGACTAGAACGCTCTACCCATATAATGGCATGCACCACTAACTGTGTATCGGTCTGCTGCATTCTCTCTATTTCAACGCTTAACGCATATGGTAATTCTTCGTTTAAGATACGTGTGAGTTTTTCTCTAATTATTTCAGCTAATCTAAAAGTCAAAGGTTTATCGGTTGTTTGATCAATAGCATAGAAAAATGGACCAGCTGGCAGCACTGCAAAAACTTTTTGCTCCATAATTTGCACTTGATCTCCCAATGTCGCAACACAAGGAATTATTTCAGTAAAGTGCATTTTGGTTGCCAACTGCTCTAGGTGCGGCAAAAGCTCTAATTTATCTTTAACTTTATCTACTTTATTAACTATTAAAAATACTGGACACTTTAAATTTTGCACACACTCTAATACTAAACTATCTTCTTCATTCCATTCTAAGGCTTCAACTACAAAGATTACTGCATCAACATCATGTAAGGCACTCTTAGCCGCACGATTCATTTCGCGATTAATAGCTTTCTTCTGGCGTATATGCATACCTGGGGTATCTATGAAAACTGCTTGACGATCATCAATAGTCTTAACCCCGATAATCTTATGTCTGGTAGTTTGCGGTTTATCTGCTGTGATACTAACTTTTTCACCAACTAAATGGTTCAGTAAAGTTGATTTGCCTACATTCGGTCTGCCAACAATGGCGATAAAGCCACAGTAGGTATTATTTGCTTGTTGCATTATTTATTCTTTCCAATACCAGCTCTGCAGCCATCTGCTCGGCCTTACGACGACTGTTACCTACCCCAGATACTGGCTCTGCGAGTAGTACTACTTTACACTGCACATAAAACGTTTGGTCATGCCGTTCACCCTCTATTTTTGTAACTTCATATACTGGTAACGGCAATTTTTTTGATTGTAATAATTCTTGAATTACAGTTTTAGGATCTTTATAGTTCTGCAATTTTTTGTCGTTAAATACTTCAAATTTTCCAGCGAACCAATTTAAGACGACATTTTGAACTGTATTATAATCAGATCCTGAATCTAAATATATTGCACCAATTATGGCCTCGGTAGCATCTGCCAATATAGATGCTCTTTGATGGCCACCACTCCTCTGCTCCCCTGCCCCAAGAATAATATAATTTCCTAGTTCAAATGTACGAGCAATATCTGTTAACATATCTGCACAAATAAAGTGGGCACGCATTCTGGTTAATTGACCTTCGCTAGCCTTAGCAAAACGGGTGAACAATTCAGCAGCTATTACAAAGTTAAGAATTGAATCACCTAAAAATTCTAAGCGTTCGTTATTATTAACACCTAAAGAACGATGCGACAAAGCTAGTTCCAGTAAAGCAGGATCTTTAAATGTATATCCAAGGTCCTGCATTAATTTTTTATGATTTGACATCTGTTTCACTTGAATATTTATAAATAGATTTACCCAAACGTGACCAACGTATTGGTATACCCTGAACATCAGACTCACTATTCCAGCTCATCCAAGTAATAACAGCTTTACCTAAGATATCTTTATCTTTAACAAAGCCCCAGACACGGCCGTCTTCACTGTTGCTTCTGTTGTCGCCCATTACAAAGTAACTACCTGGCGGCACAATTACATCGCTATATGCATAACGTCTTGAAATTTGTGGATAGTCGTATATTCCGTGAGTTATGGCATTAAGATGTTCAATACTTTCTACCGTATACATGCCGCGATCCTGAGTAATACCTAAGGCTTTATTAGGGACAGCAACACCGTTTATATATAATTGTTTGTGTGCGTATTGAATGTGATCGCCAGGCATACCAACCACACGTTTAATCAAATCTTTGCCTTCAGTATGCCTAAATACAATTATATCGCCAGTCTTTGGCGTACCCAAAGGAATAACCGTGGTACCTAACACCGGCAAACGCAAGCCATAGGCATATTTATTTACTAGTATAAAATCACCCTCTAATAGTGTTGGCTTCATCGATCCCGTTGGAATACGAAATGGTTCAAATAAGAAAGATCTTAATACTAGCACCACCACAAATACTGGGAAGAATGATTTACATGTCTCAACAAGCCACGCTTTACTCTTTAGTAAAAAGTAATTAATTAGGCAAACAAGCCCGGTGACCACAGTACAGATTACTAAAATTTCTTCAAAACGCATTGCTATTAATCCTTATCTAATTTCAACACGGCCAAAAACGCATCTTGTGGTATTTCCACTCTACCCACATTTTTCATGCGCTTTTTACCAGCTTTTTGTTTCTCTAACAGTTTCTTCTTACGTGTTATGTCACCGCCATAACATTTGGCAATCACATTTTTACGTAAAGCTTTAACTGTGGTCCTAGCTATAATATGTGCTCCAATTGCTGCTTGGATTGCAACATCAAACATTTGCCGTGGTATTAATTCTTTCATTTTGTCGGCAATATCACGCCCGCGTCTAAATGCAGTATCGCGATGTACAATTAACGATAACGCATCCACCTGCTCACTATTGATCAAAATATCCAGTTTAACCAGATCCGCCATTTGGAAACGCGTGAAATGATAATCTAGCGACGCATAACCGCGACTTACCGATTTTAGACGATCAAAAAAGTCCAATACTACTTCATTCATTGGCAGCTCATACTCTAAAGCCACCTGATTACCCAGATAGTTCATGTGTTTTTGCACACCGCGTTTATCTATACAAAGCGAAATAACGCTACCAACATATGCTTGCGGCACTAAAATATTTGCAACGACAATTGGTTCGCGCATTTCGTCTATGGTGCCAGCATCTGGAAGTTTGGCTGGGCTATCAACATGTACACATTCACCGTTACGTAAGATTATTTCATATACAACTGTCGGGGCTGTGGAGATTAAGTTTAAATCATATTCACGCTCTAAACGTTCTTGCACAATTTCCATATGCAGCAAACCTAAGAAACCACAGCGGAATCCGAATCCTAAAGCTGTTGAATTCTCTGGTTCAAAAAATAAAGATGAATCGTTTAAACGTAATTTTGAGAGGGCTTCACGAAAATCTTCATAATCATCGGAAGAAACTGGGAATAGTCCTGCATAAACCTTAGGTTGTACTTTCTTGAAGCCTGGCAGCGGCGCTAGCGCTGGTTGTCGATCAAGAGTTATGGTGTCACCAACCGGAGCGCCATAAATATCTTTAATACTAGCAATTAAATAACCAACTTCGCCAGCAGCTAGCTTCTCGCGTTTTTCACGCTTGGGAGTAAAAACTCCTAAATCTTCTACGTTGTAGGCGCGCTCGGTGGACATTATTCTGATTTTATCGCCAATTTTTAATTCGCCATTTTTAATCCTTAATAGCGACACCACACCTAAGTAACTATCGAACCATGAATCGATGATCAACGCCTGCAATAAACCTTCTGGGTCACCCTTTGGCGCTGGGATTAAATCAATTAGCCCTTCTAAAAGCTCGGCAACCCCAAGACCGCTTTTAGCGCTAATGCGCATCGCATCTTGTGCGGGGATACCAATAATTTCTTCAATTTCTTTACTAACACGCTCTGGTTCCGCTTGATCTAGATCCACTTTATTTAAGACAGGTATTACGTCAAGCCCCTGCTCGATTGCTGTATAACAGTTGGCTACAGTTTGCGCTTCTACACCTTGGGCGGCATCTACCACTAACAAAGCGCCTTCACAGGCAGCCAAAGATCGCGACACTTCATAGCTAAAATCAACATGACCTGGTGTATCAATGAAATTATATTGATAAATTTGGCCGCTTTTGGATTTATAATTTAAAGTCACGCATTGTGCTTTAATGGTAATACCGCGCTCACGTTCGATATCCATTGAATCTAAAACCTGGCTTTTCATTTCACGTTCAGTCAAGCCACCACACATCTGAATAAAGCGATCTGCTAATGTAGATTTACCATGATCGATATGAGCTATAATCGAAAAGTTTCTTATGTATTTCATCATTCTATTTTTGTTTCTTTTGTATCATTGCCAACATTGCAGCATGCTCTGCCTGCTCTTGATCATTGGCATATATTATTTTCAAATTACTGTCTCGAGGCTGGATCGGCATCGAAACAAACAAACTGTTTACAGCTTTTTTTTGTTCTTTAACTATGGCTGTAGCCGACAAATCTAAACTTGTCTGACCCGCAGTCATCGCTAAATAAACTTGTGCGAGTATTTCCGCATCTAATAGAGCGCCGTGCAAATTTCTATGGCTATTGTCTATTAAGTATCTTTTGCACAATGCATCTAGGCTATTACGTTGCCCAGGATGCAACTCTCTGGATAACGCTAAAGTATCAATAACCTCCAACTCATGTATTAATTTACCCCAAGTGTGTTTTATTAAATTAAATTCGTGAGCTAAAAACCCTAAATCGAATTGCGCATTATGAATAATAAGCTCTGAGTCACCTATAAAATCTGTGAGGGCATCAACCACCGCAACAAACTTGGGCTTGTCTTTTAACATGCCCCAGCTTAAACCTGTAATTTGCGCCGCACGATCATCAAGCTCGCGCTCGGGATTTAGATGCGTCTGAAATCTTTGACCGGTAATTTTACGATCAATAATTTCCACGCAGCCAATTTCAGTTAAACGATGCCCTTGTTGTGGTGACAAACCAGTTGTTTCCGTGTCTAGTACTACCTGACGCATACTTATTGTCCTTGCTTCATTAATTCATCTATACCCTGGTTAGCTAATGCATCGGCACGCTCATTCTCGGCATGTCCGCTATGACCACGCACCCATTCCCATTTAACACTGGTATGCCGCTTAGCTGCAGCATCTAATTGCTGCCATAATTCGATATTTTTTATTTGCTTACCGTTAGAACCCTTCCAATTGCGCTTACGCCAATTCTCTAACCATAAGGTGATACCATTTTTAACATATTCTGAATCTGTTACTAGTACTATTTCGCACGGTCTTGTTACTGCATTCAACCCTTCAATTGCAGCAAGCAATTCCATTTGATTATTAGTGGTAACTAATCTACCACCATACAATTCTTTTTCGGTGCCATTATAACGTAACAGCGCACCCCACCCCCCAGGACCTGGATTGCCGCGACAGGCACCATCGGTATATATCTCAACTTTTGACATAATCTGCCTTAAAATTTAAACAGTAGGCTCGGTTACATCATCAATGATGAGATCCGGCTTTACTTTCCAAGCCGGTGTAACGGGAGTTAATGGAATTACCCGCTTACTGGCCTCGATTAGAAATGCCGCTCCAAATGGAAGCTCTAGCTTTTGCCCATAACGTTCGCATGGCGATAATGTAGTGGAATAATTGCTTTTATTCAGCGGCAAGTTAAAACCAAAATAATTGATACGCATGATATCAAATCCCAGCAGCGCTAACCAGTCCTTCAGCTGTACCGACGTCATAAAGTTAGCTCGCCAAGGTACTGGGCTGCCAAATTTTGCAATGCTACGCCAGAGCCCCCACAAACTAATTGGATTGAAGACACTGACTAATAAATGGCCGTCGGGGCGTAATACCCGGTAGGCTTCACGTAACACTTCATGTGGGTTACTAGAAAACTCTAGGGTATGAGCCAAATAGACCAAATCAACACTGGATGACTCAAGCGGCAGGTGATCATGGCGTGTATTAATCAACAGCATGTTGCTTGGATCTAGGTTTAAACCTAAATCTTCATTAAGTAGCACTCGATTCTTGATGGCGCTTTGCTGTAGGCATACCCCAAAATTAGGTTCACCAACCAAAACCGCGTTATACCCAAACAGTGTGGGGACAATATCGTTAACCCTGGCACACTCCAGTTCTAAAAAGCGTTTGCCAACAGGCTTGGTAAGCCAGAATCTGAATCGTTCCACTAAATTGTCCCTATAACCAACACCTGTGTAATACTAGCACTAATTGAGCGGCAGGAATATATTAGTTGGTCAACACGCTTTTTACTTGGATCTCATCGCAACCTGTGATAGCATATCGCCTACATTAATCAACTAAATAACAAATACGGTAGCTCATGAATACAAATTTCCTGAAAATTACTACAGTATTAATACTGTCCGTAGCGATGATTGCCTGTGATTTACAGGGTCCTTCTACATCAAATGCATCTACAACTACTACGAGGCTATTGGCATTCCAAGAGCCAACCACCGTTTGGGATCGCATGGCAAGCGATTTTACCTTCAAATCGCACCAGACAAACCCAAGGGTACAGCAGTTTATCAAGCAATATACTCGAGAAGAGTCCTCTAACTTAATAAAATTTAGCGAGCACGCCTCACCATATCTATACCATATAGTACAGCTAATCGAAGAGCGCGGTTTACCGCCAGAATTAGCTTTGCTGCCTATTATTGAAAGCGAATATCGTCCTACAGCTATGTCGAACATGGGAGCATCTGGAATCTGGCAGCTTGCTTCGTTAACAGGTAGATTATATGGCTTAAAACAAGACCAATGGTACGATGGCCGTAAAGATATTGATGCTGCCTCTAAAGTAGCGTTAGATTATCTGCAGTATCTATATGAAACATTCGACCATGACTGGTTGCTAGCTTTAGCAGCGTATAATTGTGGCGATGGCCGTGTTTCAAGTGCAATTCGTGCCAATAAAAAACTTGGCAAGCCAACCGATTACTGGTCTTTAAAATTACCACAAGAAACAATGTATTTTGTTCCAAAATTTTTATCATTAGTATACTTAGTCAAAAATCATCGCAATCTTGATATTAATTTGGCTGCAATACCGAATAAACCTTATTTTGATACCGTTAAACTAAGCAAACAAATAAACCTGCAAAGTGCTGCCACGTTAGCTGAGTTAGACATTAAGGAATTTAGAAAACTTAACCCAGGATTTCGTTCCCAAGTTACGCACCCTAAAGGTCCACATCAAATCGTATTACCGATAAAGCATATCGAGGTATTTAATAATAATTTAGCTGCGGCTAATAAAAAAGCTGCTGCCACTAAAGCTACGGCAGCCAGAAACAAGCAGCCGCAACAGCAAAAACAGCGTTTGGCACAAAATACCACCAGCGCAACAAATACTGTACATACAGTGAATCGCGGCGACACCTTGAATTTGATTGCCAACAAGTATAGTACCACCGTAAAAGCTATCATGAATAAAAATAAGCTTAAATCTGATATAATAGTATCAGGACAGAAATTGGCTATTTAACATGATCGTAAATATCATCATACTTTTGGTGACCGTAACTATAATCGTCATCATTGCATTTAACTTAAAACACAACTTATTAGATCAACTCCACCGCTTTAAACTTGAGATAGTCGAGCAATTAACTAGCAAACACAGCGATCAGCAATCGCAGCAGCTGCACTACCAAAAAAGCTTACAAGATACATTACGCGAGACGCTTAGCCACCACTCGCAAGAATTATCTAAAAGCGTAGAAAATTTAACTAAGACTGCCGAAGCAAAATTGCAGCAAGTAAATACTATAGTTGAACAGCGCTTAAACGAAGGCTTTGCGAAAACGACCGAGACCTTTGCCGACATCGCAAAACGTTTGGTATTAATCGACGACGCACAACGCAAGCTTACTGATCTTTCAAATAATGTATTAAGCCTACAAGAGATCCTAGCCGACAAAAAATCGCGTGGTGCTTTTGGCGAGGTACAACTAAATAATCTAATTCAAAATTTATTACCGGCTTCTAATTATGCATTGCAACATCAACTTGTTAATGGCATGCGTTGTGATTGTATATTGTTCCTGCCAGCTCCTACTGGGAATGTAGTTATAGACGCTAAATTTCCGTTGGAAAATTACCAGCATTATAATTCGCTGGATGTAGCTGAAAGCGATAAAAAGAAATTTATTCAAGCCTTTAACCAGGATGTAAAAAAACATATAAATGACATAGCTGTAAAATATATTATTCCTGGCGAGACTGCCGATGGCGCAATTATGTTTATTCCTGCTGAAGCAATTTTCGCAGAAATACATAGTAAATTTCCAGATCTAGTGGCATATGCGCAACAAAAGCATGTCTGGCTTACTTCCCCTACTACAATGATGGCTATTTTAACAACGGCATGTGCTGTGCTGAAAGATAATGCAACGCGCGAGCATGTGCATTATATCCAAGAACACCTACGCGCTTTAGCCAAAGACTTTGGGTTGTTCAACGAGCGTATGGAAAAGCTAACGCGACATTTGGAATCAGCCAATAACGATGCCAAAGAAATCCATACCTCAGCATCAAAAATTAGTAAACGTTTTAATGCCATTGAAAAAGTCGAGATAGTTAACGAAGTCTAAGCTAAACTGTATGTAGAACCTAGTATAAATTAGACGACTACAAACGAAACAGGGAAATGGGACTACGTAATTACATAAGGGACAAAGTAATAGGTTGGCTAATCGCGGATCGGGAGATCACCGAGTTTCCGATGTGCGACTTCGAGCGAATTCGCTATGAATTACGCCCCTGTGATGTGTTACTGACCGAAGGTCGTAACGAAGTAAGCGATGTTATAAAATATGCGACTCAATCTGCTTGGTCACATTCGGCACTGTATATTGGCCGAATCCACGATATTGAAGATCCAGCAATCCGCAATAAAGCAATGGAGCATTTCAATGGGCCAGCCGACACCCAGTTGCTTGTTGAAGGGGTTCTAGGTAAGGGCACCGTAATTACCCCGCTATCATTCTATAGGCAAGATCATATCCGTATTTGCCGCCCGCGTGGTCTATCGCCATCGGACGCACAGCATGTTATAGATTTTGCGATCCATAAATTAGGTAGCGATTATGACGTACGACAGATTCTTGATTTAGCAAGATTTATGCTGCCATGGTCTTTCTTACCTAGAAAATGGCGCTCATCGCTATTCACAAGCCATCCCAATCAAGACACCCGCACCGTATGCTCAACGATGATAGCCGAGGCTTTCAGTTCTGTACATTTTCCAATACTACCGCACATTAAGAAAAATAAAGATACTGGAATTGAGCTATTTCAACGTAATCCGCGTTTGTATACCCCCAGAGATTTTGATTATTCACCTTATTTCGAAATAATTAAATATCCATTTGTTGGGCTTGACGATCAACCGTCATACCGCAGATTACCATGGAATAAAGAAGGGGTAGTAATTCGTGGCAACGAACGAGAAACCAAGAAGGATTATTTAAGTGATACCGAGCCTTATGACTAATTATCTAGAATTAGTGGTGACAGCGTAATTAACATACCTATTACCGGATGGTCCACGTAGAATACTTCTTTCTTTTTAATCTTTATATCTCTGTTAAGTCTGATTTCGCTAACCCCAGGTACTAAATGTTTTTCATTAGGTTGGATTTTATAGATCATATCGATGGATACATTAAACACATTACGCATCGGTTTTATAACAATTATAGTCTCGACCTCATTATCACTCCCACCAGTAAAATAAACCGGTGTAGATTTTACATTAGTAGCCAACGGCTGATTCCAGGCAGTATGTTGAATTAAACGTTCTACTTTACTAGTTTTGATTTTGTTGGTTTCGCTATTTAACAGCATATGCTTCGCATCCACCAAAGTAACTGAGTCCAAAATAACATCACTTAATGGCTTCTCACCGGCATCATCTAGTGCATCCAAAACATCTATTGTATCTATAGAGTCGGGAATATTATTTTTTAGGGAGCTTAAATTTACCGCATTCGATTTGTTCAAATTACCAACAAATTTAGGCCATTGTTCAGCAGCGAAACGTTTAGGATCAGTATGTTCAAATATTACCACTTCCACCTGATATATATCGGTGATGGGGTCGGCCAAGCTCACCGTAGCCATGCAGTAACAAAACAAAACTAAACTAAAACGTAATACATATTGCAGCATAACTATTTCAAACCTAAATCATAAGCGACGAAGGACATTACAAATACGAAGTAAGAGATCGTCGCCGTAAGCCAAATACCAAAAGACAAACTAAAGATAGTAACTATTACTATGTCCCTACGACGCCATGCTAGAATAAATGGCACCAAAGGCCAGGTAATAAGCGCAATAATAACCCATATAATGTTCTTAACAACGCTGTAGTTAGATGGTGCATAATACTTACCTAGCGCCAAAAAAGGCGCAATAATAAATAAGAAAACCGAGGAAATCATCAATAGAGCAATTAACATCACACCTCCTTGTGCAATTATATTACATCTATTCAGTTGTTTCTAAATGAATAGAAGGTACATTTACATTTACATCAACATCCGTAGCATAGTCCACGTTGTCTACAGCGAAACCAAACAACTGATAGAATTCTTTCCTATAACCTTCTATGTCAGAATTTGTTTCTAAATTATCTGTCTCGATCTGTTGCCATATTTTCAAAACTTCAGCCTGAATATCCTCGCGTAGTTCAAGATTATCCAACCTAATTCGCTGCGATTCATCCAATTTATAGGTTCCAGAGCATAAGTCTTCTGCAAATAAACGCCAGATTTGCTCTATACAACCTTCATGTAAATTCTTTTGTTTCATTACCTTATATAATATAGAGATATAAAGTGGCACTACAGGAATCGCGGAACTGGATTGTGTAACCAACGCTTTATTTACTGAAACCACAGCGCGGCCGTTGCAATGCTTCGCTAAACGCTCGTTGATAGCGTGAGCTGATTTTTCTAAATGTAGTTTTGCTCTACCAATAGTGCCCTCGTGATAAATTGGGTACGTCATAGTTGGGCCAATATATGAATACGCTACAGTCACGGCATTTGGAGCCAAAACATTTGCATTAATTAGGGCATCAATCCATAACTCCCAATCTTCACCGCCCATAACTTTTTCTGTTGCAACTATTTCTGCTTCAGTGGCTGGCTCAAGATGTACGTTAGAAACTACACCATTCATAATATCTACAGTTTTATCGGTGTAAGGGTTGCCAATTGGTTTAAGAGTTGAACTATAAACTGTGCCAGTCTGATCTTGGCGCCGCGGCGATGCTAAGCTATAAATCACCAAGTCTACTTTACCGTTTAGATCATTGCGAATGCAATCAATAACCTGCTGCTTCATGGCATCTGAGAAAGCATCGCCATTTAAACTTCTGGCATATAGTCCTGCTTTATGTGCGGCCTGCTCAAATGCTGCAGAATTATACCATCCGGCTGAAGCAGTACGTTTATCAGCAGCTTCACGTTCGAAGAAAACACCTAAAGTATTTGCGCCCATACTGAAGCTGGATACTATTCTGCTTGCCAAACCGTATCCGGTAGAGGCGCCAATAACTAACACATTTTTAAATTTTGCAGGTAATTTTGGCTGATGACGCACATAATCGATTTGCTCTGCAACTCTAGCAGCACAACCTATTGGGTGCGCGGTAGTGCAGATAAATCCACGTACTTTAGGCTCGATTAACATGTTTTTCTCCAATCAGCTCACTGCTTTAGATATTTAATTTTAGCTTGTTCTATAAGGGCGCTCTGGAACGCATTGTATTCAAACCGCCCTTCCTCGACCGCTATATGCTTACCAACGCTATCGATCATATTCGAATCTTCATCATTGGCTACGACACCATCTGTAACCTTACTAAGCGCTAGAACTGCATAATCACCATTTGGCAAGTTAAAGCCTGCGGAACTGAACGCATGATCTTTTTCTGGTTTTGGAATTAAAAAAGCACGGCGCAGTAATACAGGGTCAACCGATTTAGTATCACGCTCAGCTTGCTGCACTATGCTCCACTTTAAACCGATGTTTGCTGTAGCCTTATTTGGGCTATTTCCCAGTTTAATGTCCTCTAAAAGCTTATCGCCAATTTGTTTAGACTCTGCACGCGCTGCAGCTAATTGCAAACTCTTAACAATTTCAGCACGTACTTGATCCAAAGTCTGCGGTTGTTCAGGTTGCATATCCTTAATACGCACGACAACATAACTATCATCGCTTAGACGAATCAACTCGCTATTATGTTTTTGTTGCAACACATCATCGCCAAATGCGGCATTTAGAACGTTTTGCGAGGCGGCGATACCCTTACCACCACTTTTAGTAAAATAATCCGTAGTAGCTATAGGCAGGTTTAGTTTCTCGCTAGCAGCTACTAATGAAGCTGGGTTTTCGAAAGTAATATTCGCAAGTTCATCACCTTTTTTGGAGAATAATAATTCAGCTTCATCGCGTTTGTAGCGTGCTAATACCGCATCTTTGACAGTAGCAAAGCTCTTAACACCACCACCTTTAATAGCGGCTAACTGGAATACATGCCAACCATAATCACTCTGCACAGGTTTAGTATAAGAACCGTCCTGCTTCAACTCAAATACCTCAGCTGGATACGAATCGTTTTTACTAGCCCAACCAAGATCACCACCGTTTACTGCAGATTGCTTGTCGTCTGAATCTTTCTTAGCTACAGTTTCAAAATTTGCACCCAGTTGTAACTGCTTATATATATCTTCTATTTTTTCATGTGCTTCACCACTTCTATCGGCATCAGATCCCCTTGGGGCATCGATCATTATGTGTCGTATGTGAAACAATTGTGGTTCACTAAATGATTGCAAGTTGGCTTGGTAATACTCTTGCAACTTTTGATCAGTAACAGGCAATTTACGCATCAAATCATCCATGGATAATTCAATGTATTCTAATTGTATTTTTTGAGGTAACACGAAGTCGGTCTTATGCTTTTCGTAATAGTCATGTACTTCAGCATCGGAGATCTTAGCTGTGCCTACATATTTTGACATTGGAATAATTGTATACCCAAAATCACGTTTTTGATTTTGTAATGCGATAAGCCGTTCCGATTCTGTTTTGGTGGCAAAATTAGATCTTATAATAGCTACCTGTGCTTGACTAACAAGTAGTTGCTCACGTTGCGCAGCTTCAAATTGTGATTCTGCAATACCTTCTTGAGCTAAGGCAGCTTTATATAATTCAATTGAAAATTTGCCATCTTGTTGCAATTGTGGATTGCCACGTATATTTTCGATTACCATTGCATCGCTAACTGCAAAGCCATCACGTTGCAAGCTTTCTACTACTGCATATTGCTGTACAAGTGATTGTGTTATTTGTTGCTTAATGAAACTAGGATCGACTAGTTTGATATCAAAGCCTTTTTGGGTTGCAACTTCTCGCAACCAGCGCTGGTATATGTTTTCTACTTCGATAGGGGTTATTTTGTGACCGTTGACCTCGGCTAAAGCCTGGCCATCACTTGGCGCTAAATAGCTGCTTACACCCCAAAAACAAAATACAAATGCAATCATCGCCACGATTACCCATGCGACAACTCCCTGTGCCTTATCACGTATTACTTGCATCATAATGTAGGTTAACTCTTACAAAATTGTGGCGGAGCGGACGGGACTCGAACCCGCGACCCCCGGCGTGACAGGCCGGTATTCTAACCAACTGAACTACCGCTCCACAAATGATCTGGTGGGTGCTGAGGGGATCGAACCCCCGACCCTCGCCGTGTAAAGGCGATGCTCTACCAGCTGAGCTAAGCACCCTATCTATTAACCACTAACCGCCTCGTCCACGGCGTCCTTCAATGCTTTACCAGCTTTGAAGTTAGGCACTCTAGCTGCCTTGATGTGAATCTCTGCGCCAGTCTTAGGATTGCGTCCTAAACGTGCTGCACGATCCTTTACCGAAAATGTGCCAAATCCCATTAGAGCTACAATGTCACCGTCTGCTAAAGATTTGGATATACAATCCAAAACCGCATCTAATGCTTTACCAGCCACTGTCTTTGGTAAGTCTGCTGCCTCTGCAATCGCATCTATCAACTGAGCTTTATTCACAAGCGTCCCCTTAGTTTTTTACCGTTGCCCCGAATGGATTGGACTTTTATACCAAGTCCGCGTTCCACCGTCAAGCGAGGAAACAGGAGAATACCTACAGATTGAGGCGCTGTCAACATAATTCTAGGCGTTGGGGATAGCTGCTTTACATAGTGAGAGGCCAAACATAATTTATGTGTTTTTTAACCTGCATAAATAGCCTGCGTTGGGGTATTTATTTTTTATAGGGGGAAATCTTACGGGGTAGCGATCTGCGCTACAATTTGATCCCGGAGATCCGCTTTGATAAGGCACATCATTCGAAGGCTGGGCCTCGGCACCGCATAAGAACAGGATATAACCTGCAGTTTGACCTGGTTGGACAACTGGTGGCGCACCGGTTGCAAGGACCAATACACTTTGATCATTATCTCTATAGAACTGTGGATTATACATCCAAAAAATTGAACATGGATCGTTACCATTTCTAGTGTTCATGGTTTTATTGCATGTTTGATAACCGGTAAACTGCATAGTGCTACAAGCGCCATAAGAAAAGCAGTCGAATTTCTTAAATCTATAGTTTAACACTTTAACTTGATAATCAACCTTACAGCTATCTAATGTAACCCCTCTGCATTTTTGTGCTTTAAATCCCTGAAATTCAGGCAGATCAAATAAACAATAATAAAATTTACTAGTATTAAACCCCGGCGGCTGTTTGCAGCCAGTGTGCGTATCATAAAGCTCATTTAGAGCTTGATTTAAAGTCCAGGAGCTATTTACCTTTGATTTATAATAATCATAAATGGCTGTTTCAAGATCATTATTCCAAGCTAACTCATTCATAGCAATCGCTGGGTACTTGCTATTAGGATGTGCTCTATAGTTATTAAAATTATTAAGTATGGCGTTTTTTTGTGCAGCTGTAAGTGGAGCTTGTTGTGCGTTCCCGCGCGCATAAGCTTCGGACCATTGCGAAAGACGAATTATTAACGCTACCAAGAACAAAGAACGCAAAAAGTCTGGCAATTTCATAACAAACCATCCTTGGTTATAAAAGCTCTTTATTATTTCAATATAGTTTAACGGCTAACCAAGTCCAATAATCTTGAAATTTATTTTTACGTGATAATACACTCTTTTTAGCTTAACGAGATTTTATCTTGTGGAGATTTTTCTACAGGGGCACCAATAAGCATAATAATGTCTGCCAAGATCCCTCTTGAAGTCAAAATACGTTCTTTAAACTGATTCAGATCCGCAATACTATTTAAGTGTACATTTTGAAAACCTGTATTCGGATCATAATAAATATATTTATTATCCTTGCTCTTATATAAAGAGACTGCATGACGCCCAACGTTCGCCATAATAGAAAAATTAATATAAAGCGGCCCGGCTCGCTCTAATATTAGCTTAGTATTTAGACATGAGGGGTCCAATGACTCTTCTTCTAGAGGTTCTTCAAATTTTAATTCATATTTGCCAGTAAATTCAGCATTTTTTACATGCAAACGTTGCAAAGTTTTAGGATTACTATCATTATTATCATTACTATAAACATTGTTGCCATTATATATTTTAATGTTGTTTTGAAAATGCAGAGCCAAGCTAATAAATCGTGCTATTTCATCTCTTTGTTTTGGTTCAAGTTTATTTGGCGGAGTCATTAGAAGAAAAAAAATGCAACGGTTAAACCATGCTAAATCATCTAGCTCTTTGTTTTTATCTAGCAATGGATTTTCCTTGTCCATATCGCTAATAAACGCAGCAAATAAAAAGAGACTGCTTAACCCTAAACAAAGTCCATTTATTTTTTTTCTCTGCCTTTTAAGTTCAAATTTCCAAAGCTGTCTAGAGCCAAAATACTTAAAAATTTTTTTGTTTTTATCGTCTCTTGCAACATTGCAAAATTCTAACATTTTTGTAATTAATACTTTTTGGCCTATTATTACAGAAGGATACTTATCTATAAAACGTACCTTGGGCCCTTCTTGGCGTAACCACTTAGCAATATTCTGATCGTTTATTTGATAAGAATGATCTTTCCAAAATGAATTTGAAGTTAATTTATCTAGATTATCTAACTGATCCGTAATCGCAGCCTCATTAGATAAAGGTCGCTTAACATCTTTATTTTTTCGGAGCCATTTGAATAGAAAGCTATTAATCATATTATTGCAAGACCCATTTGCTAGACCGTACAAAAGCACTACTATATATTTAGACAATGGTCTTGAGGCATAGTTCATCCAGTACTGGGTATATTGCAGGTGGTTTTAACTAGGATAACTGGTTGTAGGTGACCAATGCAATCTCATTGCCTTGCATCGTTAACTAGCAATAATATTTCTAGGCTTACTCTGAGAAGAATTTGGGCGTTGCAAGATATTTGTAACTTCGATAACATCACGTGTTATAGCAGCATTAAACCTTGTATTAATTTCTTTCTCAAGTAATTCACGAGTCGCAGGCCCATCAACAGGTGATCTAGTTATAAAATCATTGAGTACTGTTATTTCATCACTGCTTCCATTCGGATTTTGTGTCATACTAAATTTAATCGTATCAAGGCTCTTACTAATTCTTGCTGCTGCTTGTTGTGGCGTTATAGGGTACCCATACAGATAACTAATAATTTTATTGCACACTGCATTATCATAATTTACTAATTTGTCTTTTCTTTGATTCTCCATCCATGTAGTTACTAAAAATGTGTCCCGTCTTGCTTCTTTAGAGATCACATTTAAATGCCCAGGTGGTTGCACTGAATCTGGAACAAGTGCAGCAACATGTTGCTGTAGCATGGACTCATTTATGACATAAGGATCACTACTAAATACCCCTGAAATTGCTAAATTTGGAAATCTATTGGGCAGTTGTTGTAAAGAATACTTCGTTGCAGCAGTTAATCGATTCCCGGCAACGTTCAATACTCTGAGTGTATTTAAAGTTACCTCTGGGATATTCACTTCTTTTAAATGATTATCATCCAATAAAACCCGTTCAATATTCGTTAATCCTTCAGCAAATTCAATGTGCTTAAGCTTATTTCCTGAAACATTCAACGTCTCTAAAGCTGTCAAAGTACTCGGAATAGTCATAGAACTAATATCATTGCCTTGTAAATAAATCCCTTTAATATACTTAGCAACGGAAGGTTTGTCTGCAAGGGCTTGCATAAATTCTGCAATTTGTGCGTCATTTATGCCTTGAGAACTTAGGGTTATTTTACCTTCTCTCTTAACAAAATTATGGAAAAAATACGCTGCATCATCTTCGTTAATGTGCTTTAAATATGTGGCAAGTGTCGTTGCCTCATTTTGTGTGGTATTTTGCAAAAAATAATAGCAAGATTTAACAAAAAAGTCGACATATCCCTCTACCGTTCTAACCGCAGATAACTTTCTTGCATAAAGCATGGGTAACTGGAATATAGAAACTTCCGGTTCATAAAGATAAACGCATATCCCCAGATCAATTATAAGTGATGACACAAGTAACGATGTTGAAAATAAACTAGTTACTATACCTGGGCAAAATCCACAAAATAGCATAGTAGCGATTGTCAGCTTTGGGTAATTGACTATGAATTGTGAAATTTTTCTTGCTACGAATTGTAAACCTTTTTGAATGCTTGCCATCTTTAAGGATGTAAATATATATGCTAACTCGGCTAATAAACGTATTTCAAATTCAGCGCACATTATTACCCACAAAAAGGATGACGGTGGAATAATCAAAGAGATGCCTAAAGTTAATACCCAATCCAAAGCCATAAATCCTAGGACCCATAATTGAAAAGGTAGACGTTCCTGTCGACTTAGGTACTTTAAAAAACGCACTTTACAAGTAAAAACGAATATATCAACCCCAATAATAAATCCACTAACAGCCCGAACAATATTAATTGGAAGATTTAGCAAGCCTATAAATATATTACGTGCTTTGTTAGAAAGAGACTGAGCCACGTAAGTTCCTCAAATGTGACAATGCGCATGTTATTATGAGCCTGAAATATTAACATAAAGTTATTTTAAGTCAACACACACAAGTTAGGAGTATATGCAACCATACTTGAAGCTAGCAATAATCTTTGCCGTGTTTTTCAGAATAATGCTGGTGATATTCTTCTGCTGGATAGAACTCTGTTGCTGCGGTGATTTCGGTCATTATTGGCTGATTGAAGGCTTTAGAAGCATCCCATTTCGTTTTAGATGCTAGGGCTTGTTGCCGCTGCTCTGCATCATGGTAGAAAATCGCAGAGCGATACTGCGTGCCTATATCAGGCCCCTGACGATTTAAGGTTGTAGGGTTATGGATCTCCCAGAATACCTCTAATAAGTCGTTATAGCTTATTTTAGAGGGATCAAACGATACCTCGATGGACTCAGCATGACCGGTATCACCACGGCATACTTGTTCATAGCTGGGGTTTATTGTATGGCCGCCTGTATAGCCAACTTGCGTGTCTACAACGCCAGGTATTTTAGCAATGATTTTTTGTACGCCCCAGAAACAACCCGCAGCGAATGTGGCTTTTTGCATAATTAAATCCCCAAAAAAGTAATAAATTTATTTAGAGCATATTTTCTTTAACCAACAACTGCAACGCTGTGATCTCAGTTTCAGTAAGCATATTAAAATATTTTTCCTGCTTTTGTTTGCCCAACACCCCATGATTTTGCATTGAAAATTTAATAAACAAATCGATTAAACGATCTGGCATATCAATTTTATTCTGAATCGCCAATTTAGTGCGATCATAATTTAACAAAAACTGTATTTCATTTTCAAAATGATCTTTCAATGTTTCAGCTATACATGCAAACAAATACTCTGCAAATTTAGTATAGTCAACGTATCTATAATAATTTACTGTATCCTGTTGCACAGTTAACATACCATCATCAGATAATTCATAGTTATTGATCAACTCAAGCAATGGCTTTGAAAACGATTCTAAAATAGCGTCATAATCACTAATTTTTTTAAACATAACTGCCGAGACAGGGAAAATAATACCCGGCGGAGTAAAACCCGTCCTGGAAAGGATATAGTGAATTAAAAATCTATGAATCCTGCCATTGCCATCTTCAAAAGGGTGTACAAATACAAAACCAAACGCAATCATCGCTGCAATTAGTACCGGATGAATTTTTGCATGGATTGAGGCATCCAAAGTTAACAGTAAACCGTGCATCAAAGACGAAATATTTTCTGGTTTAGGAGAAATATAGTGTAGTCTTTGTGAATAATAGTATATGTTTTCTCCAACATAATTTTGATTGGAGCGATAATCTACATCTTTAAAACGCGGTTCTACAATTGTATTTTGTAGTTCTATTAATAATACTTTAGTTAAATTATCGATCGTGTATGATGTTTGCAGTAAAGCTACAAATTTATCTAAACGATCCTTATTAGGTACCTCACGTTCAATTTCATAAGAAGACAAAGTTTCTTTAGTGAAAAGATACTGGCTAGCTCTGGCTATTAACTGAGGAGAATATTTGGCCGTTAACTGTTTGGCAGCTATATCATACTCTTTAGAGATATAGTCTTGCAGACATTTTGTTTTACGCAAAATAGGGCAAAAATCTTTAGTCCCAAGAAGATTATTATATATTTTATGCTTAGTACTCTTAATTCCTGGAGCAGTATAATACAATTCAGGATCTAGAATACTTACATAAGAAACTTTAGATATAGCAGGGACATTTATGATCTCTCCAGTCAAAAACTCATATAGAAACCAAATGATGCGCGCATATTTCCCACCAGGTTGTTGGTGGATATAAATTTCGATCTCTTTAACATCTATCTTTTTAAATACCGCTAACAATATCTCAAGATTAATGCCATCATACTTTATTGCAAATTCAATTTGCTGTAATGGATCATTTGGATCTTTAAGCGCATAATTTATTGGGTACACATGTATATCGTATGGGGAGCCAAAGTGTGTGTACCCTCGTCCCTTATTTGTTACATAGGACTGCCTATAGTGTGGAATTACACTTAATTCCAACTGATTGATAAGGGCTTGGTAACCAATCGCTTTCTTGTCCAAAACTACAATCCCCAGTCTATAAATGTTTAAAAACGCTTGCATTTCTCCAAAAATGCATGCAAACACCTTGAAATGTATAAAAATGATAGCACATTTTCAAAAATATGTCTAAGAATGCATGTAAATGTTCAAAAATGATAATAATTAGCTAATTTTGTATAAAATTGATTGCGATTGCCCCCAAATTAGAAATCTGGGGGCCTCTAGGCAAACTAATGCGCGCGAATTTCTAGATCCTCTGGGTTTGCACCAGGATCTGCAGTGACAGATTTAACAACAGCAGGCAGCGGCTCTGGCTTACTTGCTAAAGCTAAATCTAACACCTCATCAATCCATTTTACCGGATGAATGTCTAAGCCTTCTAGAATATTCGCAGGGATTTCTTTTAGATCCCGACTATTTTCACTTGGAATAACCACGCTAGTAATACCAGCACGCTTAGCTGCTAATAACTTTTCTTTCAAGCCGCCAATTGGTAACACTTGACCGCGTAAAGTTATTTCTCCTGTCATGGCAACATTACAACGTACCGGAATGTTTGTAAAAGCCGACACCAATGCAGTACACATACCAATACCAGCACTTGGGCCATCTTTAGGCGTTGCTCCTTCCGGAACATGTACATGAACATCATGCTTTTCAAAGAACTCTGCCGTTATACCTAAGCTTGCAGCACGATTACGCACTACAGTCATAGCGGCAGCAATCGATTCTTGCATTACATCGCCGAGTTTACCAGTGCGTGTTACCTTGCCTTTACCTGGCATTATAGCCACTTCAAGCGTTAGTATTTCGCCGCCAACTTCAGTCCAAGCCAAACCGGTAACTTGCCCAATACGATCGTGCTCTTCAATTTCACCATAATGGTATTTACGCACACCTAAGAAGTTTTCTAGATCTTCCGGGCCAATTACATAAGTTTTGATCTCCGGTGCCAATAAAATTTGTTTTACCACTTTGCGACATAATTTAGATATTTCACGTTCTAAACTACGTACACCTGCCTCACGTGTGTAATAACGAATTATTTCCATTATCGCGTCTTTTGAGACCTGTAACTCTTCTGGTTTTAAGCCATTATTAATTATCTGTTTTGGCAACAAATAATTAACTGCGATATTAAGTTTTTCGTCTTCTGTATACCCTGCGATACGTATTACTTCCATACGGTCTAGCAATGGCGCCGGGATATTCAAAGAATTAGCCGTAGCAATAAACATCACATCCGATAGATCATAATCTACCTCTAAATAGTGATCGCCAAACTTATTGTTCTGCTCTGGATCTAATACTTCTAGCAACGCCGAAGCAGGATCACCGCGATAATCCATCGCCATTTTATCTACTTCATCAAGCAGGAATAATGGATTTTTAACGCCGACCTTAGATAATTTTTGTACAATCTTACCAGGCATCGCACCAATATAAGTTTTGCGGTGGCCACGAATTTCTGCTTCGTCACGCACCCCACCCAACGCCATACGTATAAATTTACGTCCGGTCGCATTGGCTATTGACTGCCCCAAAGAAGTTTTACCAACCCCAGGAGGCCCAACTAAACAAAGTACGTTACCCTTAATTTTTTGCACCCGTTGCTGCACTGCTAAATATTCCAGGATACGCTCTTTAACTTTTTCTAAACCGTAATGCTCTTTGTCTAAAATTGCTTCTGCAGCAGATAGATCGATCTTAGTTTTAGTCCGTTTCTTCCAGGGTACGTTTACCATCCAATCAATATAATTTCTACTAACAGTTGCTTCTGCAGACATGGGCGACATCATCTTTAATTTATTTAATTCCGCATAAGCTTTGTCTTGAGCTTCTTTTGTCATACCAGATTTAGCAATCTTTTTGCCTAATTCGTCAGCTTCACTGGCACCTTCTTCACCCATAGAGCCAAGTTCGGTTTGGATCGCTTTCATCTGCTCAGTTAGATAGTACGCACGTTGGCTATTTTCCATCTGCCGTTTCACGTTACCGCGAATCCGTTTTTCTACCTGCAATAGATCTATTTCCGATTCCATTATTGCCATCAAATGTTCAATTCGTTCGGTTAGATCGGTAACCTCTAAGACATTTTGCTTCTCGGCGATTTTTAAGGACATATGTGCGGCAATCGTATCTACCAAACGAACAGGATCATCAATACCTGCTAATGAGGTTAAAATTTCCGGAGGAATTTTTTTGTTTAACTTAATGTATTGTTCAAATTGCGACATCAGAGAACGAGTCAATACTTCGATATCAGGAATATTTTGACCAAGACCACGTATTTCTTCGACTATTACGGAAAAATATGGCTCAGTTTGTACATACGATTTTACGCGACCACGTTGTATGCCTTCAACCAATACCTTTACAGTACCATCTGGTAACTTTAAGAGTTGTAGAATATTGGAGATTGTGCCGACATGATATACATCGTCTTTAGCTGGCTCATCTAGCGTTGCTTCTTTTTGAGTCGCTAGTAAGATTTTTTTATTGCCCTTGGTTGCAGCCTCGAGCGCCTGTATAGAGCGCTCGCGACCCACAAATAAGGGTATAACCATGTGAGGGTAAACTACAACATCTCGAAGTGGCAGCAGTGGCATTTCACTGTTTAATTCTACTACTTGATCATCGTTAGGGCTGTTGGTATCTGTCATCCTATTCCCCTTGTGCCTTAGATTTACTCTCCCGCGCGACGTGAAACTTTTTCTGTATTTTCGAAAATCAACAGAGGTTTGTTTTCACCGTTAACCGCCGCACTATCGATAACTACTTTAGTAACACCATGCATTGATGGTAACTCATACATAGTGTCCAACAATACATTTTCAAGTATCGAGCGTAAACCACGCGCACCAGTCTTACGCTTCATCGCTTTCTTTGCAACGGTTTCGAGCGCATCTTCCCTAAATTCTACATCAACGCCTTCCATATCAAACAGCTTCTTGTACTGTTTAGTTAAAGCATTTTTAGGTTCTGTCAAAATACTTATTAGAGCACCCTCATCTAGTTCATCTAGCGTCGCTATTACTGGCAACCTTCCAACAAATTCAGGGATCAAACCATACTTGATCAAATCTTCTGGTTCTACTTGCTGCATCAATTCGTTTTCTGATTTACTATCATTTTTACTAATAATTTCAGCAGAGAATCCGATGCCGCTTTTATCTGTACGTTGCCGAATAATCTTATCTAAACCAGCGAATGCACCACCACAAATGAACAGTATACCTCTAGTGTCTACTTGTAAAAATTCTTGTTGCGGATGCTTTCTGCCGCCTTGAGGTGGCACCGATGCTACGGTTCCTTCGATGAGTTTTAACAATGCTTGTTGCACACCCTCGCCAGACACATCGCGAGTAATAGATGGATTTTCAGTCTTACGCGAAATTTTATCTATTTCATCGATATAAACTATACCCTTTTGAGCTTTTTCTACATCATAGTCACATTTTTGTAGTAACTTTTGGATAATGTTTTCAACGTCTTCGCCTACATAACCTGCTTCAGTAAGAGTAGTAGCATCTGCTATAGTAAATGGCACGTTTAATAAGCGAGCTAACGTCTCGGCTAATAATGTTTTACCACTACCAGTTGGTCCTATAAGCAGAATATTACTCTTACCTATTTCGACTTGATGCTCGGTATCAGGATTAGTTTCTAGCGCCTCATTCTGCTGTAGCTGCAGGCGTTTGTAATGGTTGTATACGGCTACTGACAAAATCTTCTTGGGATTCGATTGTCCAATGACGTATTCATCCAAAATTTCTAAAATTTCTTTAGGAGTGGGGAGGTTTATCTGTTCGCTACCAGATGTAGCATGCTTTTCTTCAACTTCTTCACGAATTATATCGTTACATAACTCAACACACTCATCACAGATAAATACAGATGGGCCCGCAATTAATTTGCGAACTTCGTGCTGACTTTTGCCACAGAATGAACAGTACAGCAATTTACCGTGACCGTCTTTTCCATCATCTTTTCTATCGCTCATGTGTATACCTCTCTTACTCTTAATACATACTTAGATGGGGGCATCTGCCAACTTTTCAACTCCATACAGCTTTGACTATAATTATAAGCCTTAAGTTGCAAGTTTGCGTGATGTTACACTAATGAATGATCGGCACGGTTCTCTAGTATCGAGTCTACAAGACCGTAATCACGAGCTTCTTTGGCACCCATAAAATTATCGCGATCGGTATCACGCGAGATTTTTTCGATGTCTTGGCCTGTATGAAATGCCAGAATTTGATTCAAGCGACTACGTAATTCAAGAATTTCTTTAGTATGAATTTCTATATCAGAAGCCTGCCCTTGATAACCACCTAAAGGTTGATGAATCATCACACGAGAATTAGGCAGAACATGTCTCTTGCCTTTAGCGCCACCAGCTAACAACAATGCACCCATACTACAGGCCTGGCCAATACATAATGTGCTGACGGCAGGTTTAATGAACTGCATAGTATCGTATATAGCCATACCAGCTGTTACGACTCCACCAGGAGAGTTAATATACAAAGATATGTCTTTGTCTGGATTTTCTGATTCTAAGAACAACAACTGCGCGACAATTAAGTTAGCAGAATGCTCTTCCACAGGACCCACCAAAAATACTACTCGCTCTTTAAGCAGTCTTGAATAGATATCATAAGCGCGTTCACCACGGGCTGATTGCTCAACGACCATCGGTACCAAGTTAGATGCATATATACTCACACTATTCTCCCTGTTTCATAGAGCCTATTCAGCTTTACGGTCAACTATTTCATAAAAGGACGACTTCTTTTCTTTAATTGTAGCATTAGCTACGACAAAGTCGGCAGCCTGATCAGTTAAAACCATATTTTGTACGCTTTGACGTAATTCTTTTGATTCCATATACATTTTACGAATCATTTCGGCATTACCACCGTACATCAAAGACATCGCCGCAATTTTAGCTAGTATCCTTTCTTCTTCAGGCTCAATTTTATTTGCTACTATAATTTCATTTAATAACAAACCTATAGCAACGCGCTTCTTAGCTTCAGCAGTAAATTCTAGGTCTTGTTCTGCTGTTAAGTCATGATTGTGATCATCAGCAGCTTTGTTTAATCTTTCATGAATCAAATTATGCTTTTCTTTAGCAACCAAGGAATCTGGTAAATCAAACGGATGCACTTCAAAAAGTTTTTCCAAAGCCTTTTCGCGAAGACGAGTGTTACTAATATCTTCTAAATACTTCAGCATGTTATCGCGGACTTTGTCTGAAACCTTAGTAACATCTTTATCTGCAATACCAATTCTAGCAGCGAAGTCCTCATCTAATGGAGCCTCATGCTTGGCTTGGATCTTATTAACTTTGACATCGAATTCAACTTCTTTGCCAGCCAGATTGCTAGCACCATAGCTTTCAGGGAAGGTTAGCGTTAAAGTTTTTTCTTCGCCTAAGCCAACACCGATTAATCCATCTTCAAAGCCAGGAATAAAACTGTTGCTTCCTAACTCTAGTGGTTGATCTTTTGCGCTGCCATGTTCAAATGGAACGCCGTCTAATTTACCAACGAAGTCAATGATAACTTTATCGCCAGTTTTGGTTGCGCGATCGCTAACATCTTGCCAGGTTGCAAATTGGTTCTGTAATTTCTTGACGCCACTTTCAATATCGGCAGCGGTAATATCTGCTACTTCTTTTTCTAATACTACAGCAGTAAAATCTTTTAGATTAATGTCTGGGTACACTTCAAAGCTTACGGTATATGTTAAATTTTCGCCTTGATTGTCTTTTAGGTCTTCAACATTAGGACGATCTGCAGGACGCATGTTATGTTCTTGCAATGCAGCGCCTAAAGTATCTTGTAATACTTTGGTTACAGCTTCTTGACGAATTTGATCACCATATTTTTGTTTAATAAATGTTGCAGGTACCTTACCTTGTCTAAAACCTTCAACACGCATGTTCTTAGCTAAATCTTTGAGACGAACTTGCTCTTCTGTTTGCACGCTCGCTGCTGGAACTTCAATAGTTAAACGTCGACCTAAATTGCTGGTCTTTTCGACAGATACTTGCATAATTTTTTCCTATGATATGGTGCGAAAGGAGAGACTCGAACTCTCACAGGTTGCCCCGCTGGAACCTAAATCCAGTGCGTCTACCAATTCCGCCACTTTCGCATTTATTCGGCGCTTTTTTTTGCCGCTATTTTTTCACTACTCTACTTCACACAATGCGATCTCTTTCCACTTTCTTGTGGTGGGCCGTGTAGGGATCGAACCTACGACCCGCTGATTAAGAGTCAGCTGCTCTACCAACTGAGCTAACGACCCAGAGATGCGACCTATTCTGCAACAGTCCCTGCCAAAAAACAATGGGGTGAACGATGGGACTCGAACCCACGACAACCGGAATCACAATCCGGGGCTCTACCAACTGAGCTACGCCCACCATAAATTTTGGCGCGCCCGGCAGGACTCGAACCTGCTACCCCCGGCTTAGAAGGCCGGTGCTCTATCCAGATGAGCTACGGGCGCACAGGATACTCAAAACGCCAATATCAAATTGGTCGGGGCAGAGGGATTCGAACCCCCGACCCTCTGCTCCCAAAGCAGATGCGCTACCAGACTGCGCTATACCCCGACGTGGCGTTGATAATAACGGCTCTGTGGATTTAGGTCAAGGGGAAATTTTATACCTTATCAAATTTTTACAAGTATGGTAGAATGCGCTTATTAAGCTTAAGCTGTAAAACTGTTATTCCAGACCGAGAAGTAAATAAATCTATGAAATTTATCATTAAACTAAAAATATCTGTCCTAACGATTATATCCTTGTTAAGCCTCTCCACTATCTTACACGCGGATATTTTAAAACCTCAAAGTAGCGGCTATATCAATGTTTCCGATGGCAAATTATATTATCAAACCTTTGGAACTGGAACACCTATAATAGTCCTACATGGTGGGCCAGGCTTAGATCAAGGTTATTTATTACCACAAATGGCTAATTTAGCTCATGATCATGAAGTTACTTTTTACGATCAGCGTGGTTGCGGAAAGTCTTTAGGTTTTAATCTAACCCCACAAACTATTAATATTGATACTTTTGTGCAGGATTTAGAGAGTGTACGAAACAAATTGCATTATAAGAAATTCATTCTGATAGGCCATTCTTGGGGTGGTTTATTAGCAATGAATTATGCCATTAAATACCCTGACCACTTAAGTGGTGTTATCTTGCTTAGTTCAGCCCCATCAAATTCTACTGGCTTTGAACTTTTTATCCAAGAATATGTAAGAAGAACTGTACCCTTAAAAGCTACTCTTGATTCAATTGCTGCAACTGAAAAGTTTAAAACTTATGATCATGCTACAATCGAAGATTATTATCGGACTATATTTTCTGTATATTTCTTCAAACCCGAGGAAGTTAAAAATTTATCATTAACATTTACTGATAAATCAGCTGCAAGCGGACTTAAAGTTCAAGATATATTTAGTCACAACTATTTTAATAATTATGATGTACAGAATGGTTTACGCAAACTAAACACACCAGTACTAATTGTACATGGCGAAGAGGATTTAATCCCATTATCTACGGCTAAAGAAACCAAAGCAGTTCTTCCAAACGTGCAAATGGTAACAATTAAGGATTGCGATCATTTTCCATATATTGAACAGCCGCAAACAATGTTTAGCGCCATTAAAAAATTTGTAGCCGAGAATGATAAATAATTTAGGCAATAACCGTGGCAAAATCTATTACTGCTGCACCATTAAAACTGCCATCCCGTAAATCCTGTAATGCCTGATTTGCCTGCTCCAATCGGTACGTAGTAATCTCAGTCTGCACTGGTACTTGTGGTGCCAACTCCAAAAATTTTACGCCGTCCTGATGCGTTAAATTTGCAACCGAGCATAATATTCTCTCGCCCCATAACAAATCATAACTAAACGCGGGTATTTCGCTCATATGAATACCACCGCAAACAACAATACCACCCTTTTTAACTGCTGCTAGTGCTTGAGGTATTAGCCCCCCCAATAGGCGCAAATATAATGGCTGCATCTAATAATTCTGGCGGTGTTTGCAACGACGATCCTGCCCATACGGCGCCCAATTTTGTTGCAAATTCTTGTGCTGCTTGATCTCCATCTCTAGTAAATGCATATATTTGCTTATGTTGAAACAAAGCTACTTGCAACAAGATATGCGCTGCAGAGCCAAAACCATAAATGCCAATTTTTTTAGCATCACTAATTTTTTTATAGGCGCGAAAGCCTACTGATCCTGCGCATAATAATGGCGCAACTTGTGTGTCCGAAAAACTTTCTGGCAACAAAAAACATTTATTAGCATTTGCAACGCAATATTCAGCGAAACCACCATCTATGTTATAGCCAGTAAATTGTATGTGATCGCATAAATTTTCTTTACCACTGTTACAGAACTCACAAGAGCCACATGTAAACCCCAACCATCCAATACCAATACGATCGTTAATTTTAAATTGTGTTACGTTAACACCAAGTTGTACGATGCGCCCCACAATCTGGTGCCCAGGAATCAATGGCAGTTTGGCCGCATTTAACTCACCATCGACAATATGTAAATCAGTACGGCACACAGCACAAGCTGTAATTTTTATTAAAACTTGATCTGAATTCGGCACCGGCACTGCAACTTCGGTTAGTTCCAATGCACTGCCAGGAGCCTTAAGTATCATAGCTAGCATGATAATTTCCTTATACTTACATATACTTAACAAAACTAATAGAATGTCTTTTTAACCAGGGCCCCAAGATTGACAGCACAACTTTTAAAAGGCGATGAAATCGCCAAACAACTGCGCGACCGTATCGCCGCGGACATCCGACAACGCACCAAACAAGGCTTTCGTCAGCCAACGTTAGCGGTGATTTTAGTCGGTGATAACCCTGCGTCACATGTTTATGTACGCAATAAAAAAAATGCCTGCGAACAGGTCGGGATACATACCATAGATTATACGCTACCCCAAGCTACTAGCCACAACGAGCTGGTAGATCTAATAAATAAATTAAACCAAAATCCAAAGATCGACGGCATACTGGTACAATTACCCCTACCACCACAAATAAATACTACAGAAATTGTCGAACTTATAGATCCGCATAAAGATGTTGACGGTTTTCACCCCTATAACATCGGTCGCCTGGCGCAAGCACGACCATATCTACGCCCTTGCACTCCAGCTGGTATAATGCTGTTGCTAGCGCATACGCAGCAAGAATTGGCCGGGATAAAAGCCACTGTGGTCGGGACTTCTAACATTGTCGGTTTACCAATGATTTTAGAACTAACTGCAGCCGAAGCCACTGTAACTACCTGTAACATTAAAACTCGCGATTTAGCCGCAGAGGTAGCCAGCGCAGATGTTTTGATCGTAGCAGTAGGCAAGCCTGGATTAATAAAAGGCTCGTGGATCAAGCAAGGCAGCATTGTAATAGATGTCGGCATGAATCGGCTAGCAAATGGCAATCTTGCTGGAGATGTAGAATTTGAAGCGGCCAAGCAAAGAGCGGCATGGATTACGCCAGTACCTGGTGGGGTTGGCCCAATGACAATTGCTTGCTTATTAAGCAATACCTTATTAGCAAATGTTAATAGCCAACTATATGATAAGTAACAAGTTATTTAAAAGACAAATTTCCTTTTCTTACGCATCCGTTCTATAATGGATCGGATATCCACATTTGATCGAAAGAGAAGCATATGATAGTTGAGGCAATTTTATTGGTAGCGATAGCCGCCACCGGATTTGTGGTGTGTTTAGATAAAATCCTCTACCCAAGACACAACCGCCTGTTCCGCGGCAAACCGAAATTAGTCGTTTTCTCGCAAGGTGTATTGCCGGTATTGGTAGCGGTGCTTTTAATACGTTCTTTCACATTCGAAGCTTTCAAAATCCCCTCGCCGTCGATGAAACCTACATTAGTAGAGGGCGATGTTATAGTAGTAGATAAATACAGCTTAGGGTTACGTGTCCCAGTTTTGGGTTACAGATTTACTCCAGGCAAACCTAAGCGTGGCGATGTAGTAGTGTTTAGAGGTGAAGTAGATGGTGCGTCGGCTGGCGTTATTAAACGTATTGTTGGCCTACCTGGCGATCGCATTAAATATGAAAATCGCACATTATATGTAAATGGCATTCCTGCTACACAATTAAATTTAAGCAGCGAGTTAGATAATCTTGCTAATGGGCAAAAACAAAAAGTAATTCGCGCTACCGAGGATTTAGGCAACATCAAACATGATATCTACATGACACTACATAATACCGAAGGTAACTTTCCGTTCCAGGATTTAGTAGTGGCTAGCAACTCTTACTTTGTGCTGGGTGATCACCGCAGCAACAGTCTAGATAGCCGCTTCTTTGGAGTATTAACCGATCGCCAGTTAATCGGTAAAGCTAGAATGGTGGTATTCAGCGTTGATTGGAATAAGAAGAATGTACGTTGGAAGCGTATTGGTAAGATAAGCTAACCAAGATCTTTTTATGCTATAACTATATTAGCGATTTATGCTTGAAATAATAGCTCTGTATACTGTATATTTACAGAATACGAGATAGGCACATGATTAAATCATGGAAGCACAAAGGTTTGAAAATTTTTTTTGAGACCGGGAATACGAGCGGAATACAAGTAAATCACGCGAAAAAGCTCAGAAAGCAATTATTACTTTTGGATTCAGCTCAAAATGTTAAAGATATGAATCTACCTGGTTATGCTTTTCATAAATTGAACGGTGATTTGTTAGAATACTTTGCAATAACCGTTAGTGGTGGCTGGAGGCTGGTTTTCAAATTTGAAAATGGCGATGCCATTTTACTAAACTATCTTAACTACCATTGAGGGTTAAAATGAGCAAAATGTATAATCCACCGCACCCTGGTGAAATTGTAAGGGACGTACTCATTGAAGCAACGGGGCTATCTGTAACTGCCGCATCTATAAAATTGGGAATCACAAGAGTATCATTATCTAAATTAATAAATTGTCGCTGTAGTATTAGCCCAGAGATGGCAGTCCGTTTATCTATCGCTCTGAATACAAGTGCTGAAATGTGGCTTAACATGCAACAGAGTTACGATTTATGGGTAATGGAAAAAAACAGAAATAAGCTAAAACGCGAAGTTTCGAGAATATCACGACAGATCAGCGCCAAGGCAAAACCGCGGGTTAAAACCAAAATTATAAAGATCTAGGGGCCAGCACTGACATTGCTAGCATGAAAAATTTTGTATTGAAACAGACATGGTTTAGGTAAATTTATAACCAATTTCAAGTCATGGCTGCCGCGATACGACTCCTAGAGCCATGTGGCGCCAATACCTTTGCAGGCTCCTCTCTATTTTGAACATCAATCTTTAAAGCATCGAACGCGGTAGTTATAGTTGGTCTGCGCGCGATCGAAGAGGCCCGCCTTGGTGACGGCAATGCAAGCATGGCATCGAAGCGTTCTGGATTGTTGCCATATTCCAAAAGTGTCTCTGATAACCATTCCAGAGGTTTCGTATCGTTGTTTGGCTTAGCTCTAGTGGTTAATAATTTACCAGTTGAATCAAATGATAAGATGTAACCTGAATAAGCAGATTTGCGATCTAAAAACTTACCATTCATTATAGCGTAGGCAATTTCTTCAGCGCTGATCTCGGTTTGTTCCTTAGGTGCTGCAGTTATATATTTGATTGCCGCATCAAAACACAGCTTTGCTATGGTATTTGCAACATCAGGAGGGCACTTAGCGATTAAATTACCGTTAAGCTGCAGGATTGATATTGCAATTCTGGTTGCGAGCTCTTCAGCGCCGCCTACTATCTTGCCGGTAGTATTAATAACTTTTTTGGCACTAGAGATTTTCTTTCTATCCTCGAAAGTTCGAACTGTCATTTGCACTGCAGTTGCAAAAGCACCTACTCCAGCAACTGGCACCAGATTAGCTATGGTAACTAATGCATCCGACACCATTCCAAATGTACCGTAATCAAATTTAAATTTCTTATTAAGCGCTAATTTTGAGAAAGTATCCTCAGTTGTAAATTTTGCTACGAAGGCAACTATAAAAGTTGCTGCGCCTTGATGGCACCCTTCATTTAGTGCATTACATATCGTGGCATATTGGTTGTTTTTACCTATCTCAGCACTTAGTACAGTAAAAGCATTGCCAAGTTTGTTAATGCGTACTATAGCCTCGTAAAGGAACGTTTCGTTCTCGGTCATATTCTGACTTATGAATTCTAAGCTTTGCTTAGTTTGGGCTTCAAAATTCCTAAGCTCTGCTACAGCCATTAGAGCAATCTGTTCAGCATTAGCAGCTCTTTCTTCAGCCTTACAAGTACGCCAGATTAACTCTTTCACCATGTTAATTATGGCTTTGTTTTGTGCATGGTTTTGTGGTACAAGTGCATTTGCTTGTTCTAGCAAAACATTTACAGTGGTCGCACGCGAATCTTGTAACTTGACTGCAAATTTAGACTCTAATGAATCTGCCTTAGCAAATAAGGCTTTAGCTTCTGGTGTAACTTCAGGTTTGACCACAACAGCTAATGGTACTCTGTTAAGATCTCGCAGTTGCAGTTTTATATCTGCTAAAGATGCAGCTTGAGCAGCTATAGTTTGGGCTAGCTCATCAGTTTTTAGTTTGTTTTTCAATAATTCTGCATGCTCTGCGGCAGTAATAGTTACAGTTTCAAGCGGTTTAGGACGTGTGGGTTTTGTGGCCTTAGGATGTAAAGGATCCGAAACAGGTTTTTTGGCTACAGGTACATCGTGAATGAAAGAAGTAAGTTTTTTACAATTTGCAATAAAGTTTAAAGGAATTTCTGTTAATTTGTTTTCTACAATAATAACTTGTTTCAGTCCCAAACATTTATCCAATAACCCTGCAGGAAGGGCAGTTATCTGATTACCATTGAGGTATAGCTGCGATAAAGCCACACATGTATCTAAAAGTCCTTCTGGAGGTCTCTGTAGCATATTACTGCTAAGGTCTAGTAGTTGTAACGCTACACAGTCCTTTAGCAATTGTTCTGATAATGCTATTAATTTATTGTTACTAAGATAAAGATTTTCCAATGACTTACAACCATCAAACAGTGTTGCAGGCAATGTTGCCAAATCGTTGCAGTGTAAGTTAACAGATTTTAAGACTTTACAGTTTTTGAATAATTTTTCTGGAAGAATCATTAGATTATTTCTATGAAGATAAAGTTCTTCTAGAGCGGGACAATCATCTAACCAACCCTCAGGAACGCTTCTTAATTTATTACCAGCAAGAATAATAATCTTTAGGCCTGTAAATCCGTTTAATCTTGGGATAGCGGTAATAGATCCTTGCTTTCGAACATCGAGATTCGCCAAGTCCAAAAATTTAATTGTTTTTGACAATCCAGGTCGGACTCTGATAGCAGCAATTAAATCAATAAGTTCATCAGTACTAATGCCATGGGCTGTAATAGTATCGCCAGTAAAATGTCCAGATTTAATATATGATATCAATTTCTCGATTTCTTCATTACGATTCGGCATGCTTAGAGTCGCCCCTATATTTGTATATGCTATTATTATTAAGCTAGTAAGTTGGCATGCTACCAGATTAGCTAGCTTAAATCAATAAAATCTACTGAAATCTCTAGCATCTCTCTAGTATTTATGCGTGTAATGTCACCTAAGCTTTTAGATGGCTACATTTTTCGCATTCTGAGGGTAGTACCACCGGTACTGGATTTACTTTGCGCTTCTATATCATCATATGCTTCTATATCATCATATGCTTCTCCCTGCGACACTTCTCCCTTCAACGCTGCTTTGTATTTCAACTGTTCCTTCTTCAATAGATCCTTAGCTTCTGCCACGTTATCTACTACACGAGTAGCAAGGTCACTATATGGGGTGCCGGCGAGATACGGCAAATTATTTGTAATTGGTATATTAATCAGCTGCACTTCGCATTTTGGAATTATTTTCTGCACACTCGCAATAAAACCTTTGATTGATGCCTCATCTTTCAGTTTGACACTTACGCCTATGCCATAATCTTTGCAGTTTGTAAATAATCTCTTTATTTTAGCAAATTCACTCTTAGTTTCATTATATATTTGAATTGAATCTGCCTGTAATGTAAATTCACCTTCTTGATTCATACCAATACTGATTATCATAATACACTTCCTCCAGTTTGTTTAAATTGCTTACAATGATCGATGGACTTAGCTCAATAAATCGCACTATATGATTGTTGAACTAAAAAACACACGGTACTGGACCCTAACACATTAGGCAGGCAACGTCTAGCTATACAGTCAACTTTAAAATATCATGAAACCTTGTAGATGCATCAGATTAACTCCGGTTGTACGATCAAAATTAGCGCCAACAGTCTCAATACTATGCTTATGCTTCTGATAAATTTCCTATACTGGGACACTTAAAGCTTTACTTTGTTCTTTGAACAAATCCATCTCTTGTTTACTCCACTTACGACTTTGTAGCACGCGCTTTTGCTCCTTGAGCTGTATCCTCTAAAGTAAATCCCAGCTTGGTTAACTCGTCACGAATCCTATCAGCCTCGGCCCAATTTTTATTCTGACGCGCCTCTTGTCGCGCATTAATCAAATCTTGAACTTTTTGATCTAAATCATCCACGGCCACGTTACCCAATACTACTGCTGGATCAAGCTGTAATAAACCAAGAATGCCGCCTAGTTGTTTTAATAATGCAACTAGGGCTGCAGCTTGGTGCTTATCGGTTTCTTTATTAATTGCTTTAGCAACTTCAAACAATACAGCCAGCGCTTCTGGAGTATTAAAATCGTCGTTCATTGCAGCATAAAAATTATTTTCGTAGATCGTATCTGCTGTAACTGTTGTGGCTGCAGGCACAGAATTAAGCGCGGTGTACAAACGTTCTAGCGGCTGCTTGCATTGTTTTACTTGTTCTAGCGAATACTCCAATGGACTACGGTAATGCCCCAAAATCATAAAAAAGCGTAATTCTTCAGCAGAGACTTCCTGCAAAATATCTTTTATAGTCACAAAATTATTCGCAGATTTTGCCATCTTTTCTTTGTTAATTTGCAAAAATCCTACATGCAGCCAAGATTTTACAAACTCTTTGCCAGTTGCAGCTTCGGATTGCGCGCATTCATTCTCGTGGTGCGGGAATATTAGATCAAAACCACCACCATGCAAATCAAAAGTTTCGCCCAATAAATCCATTGCCATCGCCGAGCATTCCAAATGCCAACCGGGGCGTCCTGGGCCCCATGGTGAATCCCATTGCGGCTCACCTGGTTTTGCTGCTTTCCAAAGCACAAAATCGAGCGGATCTTGTTTCGCTTCGTTAGCTTCTACCCGTGCGCCAACGGCTAGATCATCCAGATTACGTTTCGCTAGGCAACCGTAATTTTGGAAAGATCTTACCTTGTAATATACATCGCCGTTTGCAGCTGCATAAGCATGGCCTTTGTTAATCAATAGCTCGACCAAATCGATCATCGGCGTCATATATTCAGTAGCTTTTGGTTCTTGATCCGGGCTTAATAAACCAAGCTTGGTTTCATCAGCATGCATAGCCGCGATAAATCTAGTAGTTAATTCAGTAGTAGTCTCGTTATTCTCTTGCGCACGTTTAATAATTTTATCATCGATGTCGGTAATATTGCGCACAAATTGTACATTGTGACTACCAAACTTGTGCTTTAAATAACGCACTATGACGTCGAACGCAATAAAAGTACGCGCATGACCAATATGGCAATAATCATACACTGTTATGCCACATACATAGATGCCAATGTTATTGGGATCTAGAGGCTTAAAAAGCTCTTTACGTTGACTCTTGGTGTTATAAACATTTAATTCTGACATCTTCAAACCTATTTGCAATTAATTCACTAGACATAAATGCCATTAGCTTGGCTAATTCCGGGCCATGACTTTGTCCTGTTAAAGCGATACGCAACGGCATAAATAATTCTTTGCCTTTAGTACCAGTTTGCTCTTTTACTGTATCTGCAAGCTCTTTAAACGTAATGGTAGGATTATTCTTAGCGGCATTTAGTGCTGCTGCGAAGAACTCTGCACCAGCTTGTAATAAAAGTGCTGTTTCCGCATCAGAAAAACTTAAGTGCTCGGCAGTAACTGCGTCGACCCATATTTTTACATCACTTGGCATTAGTATATTATCTTTTACCAGCTCCGCAAACTCTGGCAATTTTGCAGCAGGAATTGCGTTATCTAAATATGGCGTAATAATTTCAATAATTGTTGCGTTATCACAACGCATTAAAGCTTCTTTTTGCCAATGTCTTAAATGAGAAATATCATGGCGCGCTGGGGAAGTACTTATGTGTTCCAGATCAAATTGCTGCTCTAATTGCTCTAAATTTAAAAAATCATTAGATGCATAATAATGTCCTAACCGCGCTATATAATTTAATATCGCTAATGGCAAATAACCTTGAGCCCGCAAATCACGCACAGATTGACTGCCATTACGTTTTGATAATGGCGTACCATCGGTGCCATTTATCATCGCAAAATGGCCGTACTGCGGTGCAGGTAGATTTAGCGCTTTTAATATCAACAGCTGCCGCGGCGTGTTAGCCAGATGATCATCACCACGCAAAGCATGTGTCACTTGCATCATTGCATCGTCAATGGCATTACAGAACATAAACGAAGCACTGCCATCATTGCGTCGAATAATAAAATCACCAATGTCATTTGCTGCAAAACGTTGTGGGCCTTTTACAAGGTCCACGAATTCCACAATTTGATCACGCGGCACTAGGAATCGCAATGTCGCGGTTTCGCCAGCTTGCAAACGTTGTGTGACAACCTCTTTACTTAAATTGCGACAAGTACCAGGATAACGCGGCGGCTGTCCCGCAGCGGCCTGTAATTTTCTGGTAACAGCTAAAGTCTCTTCAGAGCAAAAGCAGGCATATGCCAGATGTTGGTCTTCCAGCTGATTATAATATGTAGCATAAATATCAGCACGTTGTGACTGATACAATGGACCTTCATCCCAGTGCAACCCCATCCATTCTAAATCTTCTAGAATATCTTTTTGGTATTCTAGGGTTGAACGGGCTTGATCTGTATCTTCGATACGCAGCAAAAAGCTATATTTTTGCTTATGCGCAAACAAAAAATTAAATAATGCGGTACGAAAGTTGCCAAAATGCATCCAACCGGTAGGACTAGGCGCAAAACGTGTTTTCATAATAGTAAGCTTATTGGTTATTCAGACCCGTATATTAACAAATATATGCCACTTATGCACATCGAAAACAAGCAATACGACACAGTAGTTAGTTGCCTGTAATCTTTAAGTCATATAATGTTTTTTTGCAGTTCCCAGCAATGGAGCCCGATTAGAATCTTCCGGTCGATGGGTAGATTTGTGGTTAGTAGTTGTAGAATTAACAGTAAAACTACCCACTAATTTTTTTAGACCGCCACTAAATTGCAAGCATCCAGAGAATAAACCACAACTTTTGCCTTTATAATCTCTTAAATTTTCTTTAGGCGGATCTAATAACTTAGGACTAGCAATTTTAGCAATTTCATTCGCTAATTTTTGATTTCCGTAGAGTATGGCTAAATCGTAGGGAGTATTGTCGTTTTTGTCATGTACAAACGGCAAAGCACCATTTTCTAAAAGTAAAACATAAGCACTTACTTGTTTTTTAAGATCATCATCAGTAGTATGTGTCATCACCAAAACATGCAAGGCCGTACGTCCTTCCGCATCCTGATGGTTAATAGCCTGTTCTAGTAAGCCATGGTCTTTGAGACGTTTTAGATGGCGCGCCAAGCAATCTAATGAATTAAATTTGTTGGAGTGGGCTGCATAATGCAGAGTTAAAGCGCCAAAATTATCTGATTGCAATATTTTTTTAGGATCCTTACCCAACGCAGCTGCTTCAAGTATCGCAATAAAATCAGCAGGCTTGTTATACAGGTAAGCTAATTTTATCGCATCGATGCCGCCATTTTCAGAATTGCGACTGAATACATCATATTTTTGCAATAACTGTGGTAAATCTTCTTTGTAGTTTTTACTAGCTTGTGGATCAACTATATAGCGCTGTAAAGCATCTCTGCCAAATATAGTCACTGCCGCAGGTAGTGGCGCAGGATCAATAAGGCTTATATCTCTTACATATTTTTTAAATTTTTTATTCAAAAAATCAAAAAAAGCAGCTGCATAATCAATCGGCGTCATTCCAAATTTATCTTTTGCAACAACACAATCTTCGGTTATATTAAGCAAGCCCATGTAAAATATAATTGTATCGGCGGCACGTTCCATATCCTCTTGATTAGCTTTAAGATATTTAATGGAGTTATTTGCAAGTAATTTACGCGTTTGATCTAGCACAGTATCGGTTCTTGGTAACCAATCACCAGGTAAAGCAAGTAGATGCAGCAAATTGCGCCCATCAGCATCTATTACGTCGACTGAATTTCCACCAAAATCTTTAAGAACTTTTATAGCCTCATGATCTCCATAACTGGCAGCATACGACATAGGAGTGCGATTTTTAGTATCTCTTTGGTTAAAACAGTCTTCAAATTTATATTTCGATGGCAGACTGAGTAAGATTTTAGATCTATTGCTAATAGCATTCGCTGCAAAACTATGTGCGTTACGATTGTTATATTTAGCAGACTTTACCCAAAAAGGCTCTTGAAAACTACCGTTTTTGTGTTCCCAATCCCAACTTTTATGTACGAAGTCGAAATCACCTTCTCTAATTGCATTGATTAGATTAGTGCAACCCATAAAATCTTCTAGATCTTTCATTTAAAATTCCTATTTGCATCGCGGCTTAAGATCGATTCTTATTCTGTCTTGCTATAGCCCGTTTTGCAATCCGGTATTTAATATTTTATTCTAGGGTTTCTAACTCTATCAATAAATATACTCCACATATGGACCCAATTATGCTACTCTACGCCTTTCAGTATAGGAGTATAGCAATATGGCAACCCAAGTAACTTTGACAACCAACTTAGGATCGATTACCATCGAGCTAAATGAAGATGCCGCCCCTAATACCACTAAAAACTTTTTAGAATATTGTAATGCTGGTTTTTATAATGAAACCATTTTTCATCGCGTTATAGACGGCTTTATGATTCAAGGCGGCGGGATGAATAAAGACCTGTCCCCTAAAGCTACTAACAGACCAATTCCAAACGAAGCAAATAATGGTTTGAAGAACGAATTAGGCACCATCGCGATGGCACGTACATCAGATCCGCACTCCGCAACTGCGCAATTTTTTATTAATGTAAAAAATAATGACTTTCTTAACTTCAGAGAAACAACGCCACAAGGTTGGGGATATTGTGTATTCGGAAAAGTTACGGCTGGAATGGACGTAGTGATGAATATCAGTCACGTTAACACAGTAAACTATGGTGGTCATCAAGACGTTCCTGAAGTCACTGTTATAATCGACAAAGTGGAAGTAGTCACCTCTCCAGCATTCCAACCTCAAGTGACTTTACCATAAGCAATGAGCACTTATTTTATATCGGACATTCATCTGCATGAGAGCTCAGAATTACAATCTGGGCTCTTGCTTAATTTCCTGCGCACTTATGGTCCTACCGCAGATGCGATATATATATTGGGTGATCTGTTTGCGCTTTGGTTAGGCGATGATTTGCATGAACTGTATAGCCTGCCGTTAATAGCCACACTACGAAGTCTGAGTAACCAGCGTGTACCATTATACTTTATGCGTGGTAATCGTGACTTTCTGGTAGGTTCAAAATTTTGCGAGATTACTGGCTGTGTTTTATTAACAGATCCATGTGTGATTAATTTGTATGGATCCACTGCATTGTTAACTCATGGCGACTTACTATGCACAGCTGATCTTAACTACCAACGCTTTAGACGTATTGTCCAAAACTCTGTTCTTAAAACTTTATTTTTAAAATTACCAGTTGCAATACGCAAAAAATTAGCTTTTTGGATCAAATCCCGTGCCAACAATAAACTAGCCCAAAAAGCTGAAATGTATGATGTGGTACCAGCAAGCGCGGAACAATGGTTTGACAAATATAATATGCAACTAATAATTCATGGACATACTCACAAACCAGCCATACATAATAACGATTCTAAGACTAGAATCGTCTTAGGAGACTGGAACGATAACAGTGCCAAGATATTAACTTGCAACAGCAATGGCTATGAATTACTAGATTTGTTAGCTACTCCAAGCCGGATCAGCATCAAAACGTGCGCCGTAACGGCTAGCTAAAGCGTCCAGACGCATTTTTATATTAGCCTTCTGCTGTTCAGATGCATATTCCATAGGGCCACCCCTAAATGGCGCAAAACCAGCCCCAAAAATCATGCCGGCATCTACTAAATCTGCATCACTTACTACACCTTCGCGTAAACAAGCTGCAGATTCGTTGACTATCGACATAATCAAACGATCGGCAATATCATCTGGATATTTCTGTGCCGGATCGATACGTGGTTTGTTTGGTTTACCATTATGATACGTATAGATTCCTTCACCAGATTTCTTGCCTAGTTTGCCAGATTTTACCAGATTTACGATAACTTCTGGCATATCTTTATGCATGCTTGCGCCAGCGGCAACACAAACATCCAAGCCAATAGTATCGAGTAGTTCAATTGGCCCCATCGGCATACCAAAGTCTGTCGCCGCTTTATCGATTACTGGCCCTGGGATTCCCTCTTGAAACATCGCACCGCTTTCAGATAAATACGGGATCAAAATGCGATTTACCAAGAATCCTGGATTACTCTTAACCGGTAATGGTAGCTTGTCAATTTTGCCAACAAACACCATGGCATTTGCAACCACTTGCGGATCTGTGTGCGGATCAGAAACTACCTCTACTAGCGGCATTAATGGCACTGGGTTAAAGAAATGAATCCCAACCACACGTTGCGGATTTTTTAAATTTTTACCGATAACATCTAACGGAATTGTTGAGGTATTTGTAGCCAATATAGCGTTCGGTTTGGCTTTAGCTTCTAGCATTGCAAATACATCTTGCTTTGCGGCTGCATTTTCTATTATTGCTTCGATTATTACATCAGCTTTAGTTATACCAACCCCAGCAATATCCGGCATCAAGCGATCACAAGCAGCTTGGACCAGATAAGGCTGTTTAAGACGTTTGGTATATAACTGCTTAGCACGAGCTAAGGTTGCTGCTATTGCATTAACACTTTGATCTTGTACAGTAACAGTAAAACCATTTAACGCGCACCATGCAGCAATATCACCACCCATCACACCAGCGCCTAAAACATGTACATGTTTTGGTTCAAATTGCGATGTTTTAGCAAAAGACTTCAGGCGATCACGCAAGAAGAATACTCTAACTAAATTTCTAGCAGTGTTTGAGACTACCAAACGTGATATCGCAGCTGCTTCGGCAGCAAACGCATCGGGACTGTAAATTGAATTCTCTACCCATGTATCGATGACTGAATATGGTGCTGGATAGTGCTCCCTATTTACTTTCTTTGCTACTTGCTGCGTTAAATATTTACCAATTAAACGCCTAGCCAGTGGCAGTTGTACAAATTTTTCTAGTTTACCGCACTGTTTTGGTTCCGGAGCTTTAGTTACATAATACTCTACGGCTGTCAAAAACTGCCGTTCCGGTACTGCTGCATCGACCATCCCAAGTTTATATGCGGTTCTAGCATCTACAGTTTTACCAGCCAATATCAGGCCTAAGGCTTGAATGGAACCAATAAGTTTAGGCAGTCTAACGCTGCCGCCCCACCCAGGCTGTACGCCCAGTAAAATTTCTGGTAAGCCAATTTTAGTTTTTGGTGCATCTAAAGCAACACGATAACGACATGATAGCGCAAGTTCAAAACCACCGCCTAAACAAAAACCATTGATCATCGCAACGGTAGGAAATGGTAGGGCGCTAAGTCTTTCAAACAGCGCTTGAGCTTCACGCACCATTGTTTCTGCTTCAGCTGCGGACTTCATTTGAATAAACTCTTTAACATTTGCACCAGCAATAAAACCGCTGGTTTTACCAGATTTAATTACTAAGCCCTTGGGGGATTGCAATTCTAGCTCGCTTAAAACACGCGCAAATTCATGTAACACTGCAGAGCCTAAGGTATTAGCGGAAGCGTCCTTACAATCTATGGTTAACCAACATATACCTTGTGCGTCTGTGGTCATGTCCCAATTTTCAAACTTCGTAGCGTTAACCATTATACTCCCCCCATGACATTTTCTAAAAGCATTCCACCACCTTGTCCACCACCAATACATAAGGTAGCGATACCATATTTGGCATTATTACGCCGTAGTGTATGGCACAGATGCAATGCGAGACGTGCGCCTGAAGCACCAACTGGGTGCCCCATAGCTATAGCGCCGCCATCAACGTTTAATTTAGCTTGATCCAAAGTACCTAATTTATGCTCTTCCAAATATCTGATGCATGCTATTACTTGGCATGCAAAAGCCTCATTGATTTCAAAATAGTCTATCGCACTAAGCGGCAGCTTGTTTTTCTTCAACAATGCGGCAATGGCATATGCAGGTCCCAAACCCATAACAGATGGATCTAAAGCTTCCCAAGCAACATCGACGATCCGCGCTAGCGGTTTTAAATTATATTTTTTAATTGCATCCATAGATGCTAGAATAACTAATGCCGCACCATCGCTGATTTGCGAACTATTACCGGCAGTAACCGAACCGAACGGTTTATCAAACACGGGTTTTAGCGTTGCAAGTTTTTCTACCGAGGAATCTGCACGCACACCAGTATCTGCTTCGTAGCACTTACCGCGCCAGTCAAATAATGGCACTAATTCGTCACTAAAAAGATTATTTTTGATAGCTGCTGCCGCTCGTAATTGACTTTGCACTGCAAACTGATCCATTTCTGTACGACTAATGTTATATCGAAAAGCTAGTTTTTCAGCAGTTTGCCCCATCGAAAGGTTTACTACCGGATCACTTAATGCCTTAAGAAGCGAAATAACTGGAACTAAGTAGGAAGGTCTAAATTTCAACATTGTGAGTAATTTTTGTTGAATATTCTTAGCAGAATTTAAATCTCCCAGCCAGCTGACCATTTCATCGCTAAATAATAGTGGTGCACGGCTCATTGCTTCAGTTCCACCAGCTAATGCGATATCATAACGTCCATTAGAAATATCCAATGCCGCACAATCCAATGCCTGCAAACCAGATGCGCAATTACGCTGTACAGTCCACCCTGGTACATCATCACCACAGCCAGCTCTAAGGCCTATAATGCGCCCAATATTAGCTTCACTAGCACTAGGACCCACGCAGCCAATAACAACCTCGCCTATATCAGTGGGGGCAAAAGGTTGCCTGGCTAATAATGGTTTAGCCGCGGCAACTGCCAAATCAGCAGCTGCTAATGGATTTGGTTTTGCGCCAGCTTTAAGAAATGGGGTGCGACTGCCATCGATTATATATACATCTCTATTCATGCTTATTACCTGCTAGTTCCGCCTTAGAAAAATCATCTACCTGGAGTATGTCTAATTGCATTACTTCAAATTCACGTACAATATCTGCCTCTTGAGAGGTTATAATTTTTTGTGCAACCGCTTGCTCTATTTTTTCAGAGCCTTTGATAATTTTTTTGATATTGCCTGCTTTAACTGCTTGATCAATTTTAGTTAATATCGGCTCTGCTTCAAGCATTTTGCGCCATGCTCGTTCTAGATCCGCCACTGGCATACAATTTGCTGTCAAGCGTTCTCGCAATGCTGATTCTTGCATCATGAAATTACTTAATTGTAACGACAAATCGTCACTCGGTAAGCGATAATTACGCCATGCTGGGAATATAATCCATTGTAATGGTTTCGCGGCCCAACGCACTGGGAAGTTTAATAAGAAATATTCTAGACTTGTTTGTATATTATACAAACAAAAATCTAACGTCCAACGCACAAATGGTTGGTCCTCTGTGGTATTACCGTTATCGTGATTGTATTTCAATACTGCCGATGCCATGTATAAATAGCTTAAGACATCTCCTAAACGTGCCGACAAATTTTCTTTGCGTTTTAAATTGCCGCCCAAGAATAACATAGCCACATCAGAGCAACATGCTAATGCAATGCTAAAAAAACTCAAGCGTTTATAATATTTACTCCAACTCGGATCGTTATCAGGAGCCGCACAAAATACCATTCCTGTAAAACTATGCAATTTCATCTTGGCAAAATTTGCAAAGGTATACCAAAAATGACCACGAAGTGCAGTATCAAACTCTCGCAAGCCCTTTTCTGCATCTGGATTAGTAGCAGCAAACATTTCTTTTAACACGTATGGATGGCAACGAATCGCACCTTGTCCATAAATCATTAAACAGCGAGTTAAAATATTCGCACCCTCAACTGTTATACCAACCGGAGAAGCATCATACATTGCACCTAAATAATTTTTTGGTCCGGACATAATACCGCGGCCACCATGTATATCCATCGCATCGTTAACAGTGTGACGCGCCAATTCTGTCATATGATATTTACAAATCGCTGTTATTACCGAAGGCTTATGTTTTTGATCTATTGCGCCTAATGTGAGCACACGGGTAGCCTCTAATAAATATGTATAGCCAGCGATGCGGGCCATTGCAGTTGCCACGCCTTCAAATTTACCAATCGACAGACCAAACTGACGCCGCAATTTCGCGTAAGCACCTGTAACTCTAAAGCAATGTTTACTAGTAGCTGCGCTAACAGCAGGTAACGATACCCCACGCCCTGCAGCTAAACATTCCACTAACATTTGCCAGCCTTTGCCAATCCGCTCTTGACCACCAATGATATAATCTAGCGGTACAAAAACATTTTCGCCCTGTGTAGGACCATTCATAAACGCTTGGTGTAACGGGTAATGCCGTCTACCAATTTTTATGCCAGGCGTATTAGTCGGCATTAATACCACAGTGATTCCTAATTCGGTTTCTGAACCCAACAAATGATCTGGATCCCTAACTTTTACCGCTAAGCCAATTAATGTTGCCACTGGAGCTAGCGTTATATAACGTTTACTCCAATTCAAACGCAGTCCTAAGACATTTTTCTGCCCTTCAAAATCACCACGAGCCACCACCCCCTCATCTGTGAGAGAGCTTGCATCGCTGCCGGCAACGGTAGAGGTCAGACCAAAACATGGCACCTCAACCCCCTTGGCTAATTTATTCAAATATTTGTCTTTTTGAGCAGTCGTCCCATAGTTTAATAAAAGCTCTGCTGGCCCTAGGGAGTTCGGAACCATTACAGTTACTGCGGCAGTTGGGCTTCTAGTTGTAACCTTCTGGACAATGGTTGAACTCGCTAACGTTGAAAAGCCCACACCACCGTACGCCGGTGGAATGTGTAAACCAAGAAAGCCTGCGGTTTTCAAAAAATTCCATACCTTGGGGGGTAAATCTAAATCCTGACGCGTGATCTTCCAATCATCCAACATTAAGCAGAGTTCTTCGGTCTGATTGTCTAAAAAATCGCTTTCAGCTTTGGTAAGCTGTGGTTTGGGGTTAGCCAGGAGTTGCGACCACTTAGGCTTACCTTGAAATAGATCCGCTTCGTGCCATGTATCGCCAGCATCGATCGCTTCTCGCTCTGTAGAGCTCATTGGGGGTTGTACGGATTTAAACCATGCCAGAATAGGCTTAGTAACCAAAGCGCGGCGGATTGGCCCCACATTAAGCACTATTGCCACCACAACGATTATTGATAGAAGACCGTATATAAAAATCAACATAGCTTTAATCCTTGATGATACACATATTTGTTAATCATATATCCAAAATATTTCCATATGACCGTAGACTTAGCAAGAAACATATCTTATATTATTAGTCATGGAGGTTTGAATATTATGTCTAACATTCATCATAGTGTACCGACGGTAGGTAATTGGTATAATTCAGCAAATTTTCATGAAAGTTTTGTGGTCATAGATTGCGACCAGGACGATTGTATCGAGATCCAATACAAGGACGGCGAGATCGATAAGATTGACTTCGATGTTTGGGATGCGCTGAACCCCCACGAAGTCGCTGAGCCTGAAGAAGCCACCGCCCCTTATGGCATGGAGCATGACGACGAGGATATGGTTAAACTCCTTAACGAGATAGAGGGTCAAGAGGACCTAGAAGAGCATCTGCGAAACCTAGATCATGACGAGTCAGATTGGCATTAAATTCATAGAAATCCCACATTTTTAAATCTAAAACGTCTAAGTTACTAATGTACTAGGTTTATTAACATCTGTACATACACAGACTGGACACTAACACAGCACTGTGTTTAAATATAAGTAAACAGATTTACATTAATTGTGGGATTTAATTATGGCTAAGCTAACAAAAAGACAAAACGAAGTATTAACTTTAATACAAGATCAAATGACAGCCACAGGATCCCCACCAACCCGTGCCGAAATCGCTACGCGTATGGGTTTTAAGTCTCCCAATGCAGCAGAAGATCACCTACGTGCGCTAGCTCGCAAAGGTATTATAGAGTTAATCCCTGGCACATCGCGCGGAATTAGATTATTAATAGATAATACGGGCTTACCAATTATTGGTTCGGTAGCTGCTGGACAACCAATTTTAGCGCAAGAGCATATCCAAGATACATATAAGGTCGATAAAGAAATATTTAGTCCGTGTGCTGATTACTTATTACGTGTTAAAGGCGACAGCATGAAAAACATCGGTATTATGAACGGCGATTTATTAGCTGTACACTCAACTTCAGATGTACACGCTGGCCAAGTAGTTGTAGCACGCATTGATGATGAAGTTACAGTGAAACGCTTTTTTCGTGAAGGCAATGTAGTAACATTGGTTGCAGAGAATGAGCACTATCAACCAATTAAGGTGGATCTAAATAAGCAGAATTTTGTTATAGAAGGGGTAGGTGTAGGGGTCATTCGCAATTTGTCTCTGGCAGCTGCGAATAAAGGATTTTAACGAGTTCCTGAAGTTCCTTTATAATAGAGATAATTCTTCATAATTTTCGGAAGCCGCGTTGAGCGGCTTTTTTTTAAAACACGGCATGCATTTATAACGCAAATTTCTGACGTTTATCAGGCGCTTCAATTTCAGAGGTTGGTGTAGGGCTTGATAAAAAATTTAACGGTTCTGCATCAAACAATCCCTGAATAAGATCATCCTCGATTTGTATGTCCTCCTCTTGACCAGATTGAGGCATAAATTTGGTTCGAGCCCGGTCGTAAAGTTTTTTGGCGTGTAGCATATTCTGGGCCGGGATTTGTGATGCAGAGCTAGCAAGAACACGACTACTATCAGATAATGGTATATTGTTATCGAGTAATGTTTGTACTAACGCATCACGTGCAAGTAGCGCGTCTCTAAAATCCTTGTAGCCATATGCATCATGATAAATAATGCGATGATACTGAAATTTTACGTTAAATACACCTCTTTTATTATAAAAAAGACCCTGTGGTAATGATACCGTTGCCATTTTAAGTTTATCCAAATGTTGCATATAGCGTTCATATACTTCATCTGCAATAGCAATGTAGTCTGGATTTGACTTTATAGTATGAATTTTGGATATTTTATCATGCGCTTTTTGAAGCTGTGATTTTTTTTCTATTGATATAATATCTTGCGGATCCTGCAGTAATTTTAATAAACATGTATCACGGATTGCAATTGCAGCGCTCATGCTAGATGTTTTTTTAAAAAAGATAGCAGCGACCTTCACCTCCCATTTTTGTTCCTTAGTGTACCAAAATATACCTAATTGCATACGCTGTACTCCTAGGACACGGTGTAGCTCATAAGCGTAACTGGCTTGGCATGATAAGTATCCTTAGCAAACTGTTGCCAACCTAACTTTTCATACCAAGATACTTTATCCGCTTCAGAGGTAAACAGGTATATAGTTTTGAAACCCAACTCGGAAGCCTTCGCGTGAATCGCTTGCAGCAGCTGTGTGCCAACACCCTGCCCTTTGTAAGTAGGCAGCACAAACATACTGCCTAACCATGGAGTTTTGTCGGCATAGCCGGGCACACGGATTTGTTCTTTAAGGCTAACCATACCAACTGGCGTATCACCATCGAAAGCTACCAAGGTTAATGGCACTGCATCGCTATTAAAGCGTTGGATTAGGCTCTCCATAGCACGGTCTACAGTAAGATCTGGATCATATTGCGACCAAGCATCATAAGTCCATTGTGCCAGCACCGGCACTAGAAACGGCACCTCGGCTAAGAATTTGATTTGAATGTCCATGCTAAACCCTCATGTTTTCTTAAACTGTAACGCCATAGCCAGTATAAAGCAAGGGTTATAAAATAGCATAAAACTAAATCTTATTTGAAATTGTAGGGAAAAATATTTTGAATTCGCTAGATTCTGTTATTACATGCTCACGCTTTGGTATACCCTTCATGCTTGCGTATTTGTGGGTAATATAACCTCTGGATTCAAGAAAATTACGCCACTGTTGCGCGTGCGTGCCCTTATCGATGATATCAATTGGTTTTAGATTTTCTGAATTTTTCATCTTAAGCAGGCTTGGTTGCATAGTAAAAATTCTACCGAACACAGTTGCTATGTCGGTAGATATTGGTGCGCGACGATGAGCCATAATATGCAACAAGTTGTTTTTCTTTAAAGTTTGGTATCCTAAATACAGTCCGTTATCCAATAATTTATTAGCCCATGTAGTTAAATATAACAGATTCGTATTGGACAAATTATCATGTGTAAGCCAGTACAAGCATTTAATTAACCAGGTGGAGCGATTTTCTATAGGTTGTTTGGTGGTTGCATCGATCAATAAGTCGCGCATTGCTTCTGATTTGCACTCCAAAATAAGCGGCATTGGAAATGCAGCACCCCTACTCGATAAACGGTGTGGTGGGGCTATGCTTATTTCTGGTTGAGTCTTATATTCAATAAAAACTTTTGCGACAGATAATAAATCATTACGTACTGCGAACAGTAAAACTTGGTCAGACTCAAACTGCCCAGGCGCACTACCCAATGCTAATGTCCGTATCATTTGTTTTGATTTACAGCGCGCCAATAGCGGATATGTAATATTATAGTCATCATCAAGATAAGATGGAAATGCATCTGCTCCAAGCATAATTGCAAGCTGTGCTAGTTCTATATAGCCACCCCGTATTGCTATATCTAAAACCCTGTTAACAACACGTTTGTAACCATTTTTAATCTTGTCAAACAACCACATATACGCCCCTTGTTCAGATCATTATAAAAACAACCAAAATAGTAACACCTCTGACTTCACGCTGCAATGGCTTCGTTTAACACACAAAAAGTGATACAATGCACCATTATTCTAAATAAATAGCGTGTAAATACTGTGGGAATATCCAGCAAAAAAGTCATAGTTGGCATGTCTGGGGGTGTAGACTCCTCGGTAGCTGCTTTGCTGCTACTAAAGCAAGGATACCAGGTAGAAGGCCTATTTATGAAGAATTGGGAAGAGGACGACACAAATACCTATTGCAACGCTACTGTCGACGTAGCAGACGCACAGAGCGTATGTGACACCTTAGGAATCAAACTGCATACCGTAAATTTTGCAGCGGAGTACTGGGACAACGTTTTCAATAATTTCTTGTCCGAATATAAGGCAGGACGTACACCTAATCCGGATATTTTATGTAACCGCGAAATCAAATTTAAAGTATTTTTAGAATACGCCAAACAATTAGGCGCAGATCATATTGCTACTGGGCATTATGCGGCTAATATTAACCAAAATGGCACGTTCAATTTAGCCAAAGCACAAGACGCTAACAAAGATCAAAGTTATTTTTTATATACATTGGGTCAGCAACAACTAAAGTATGCCCTGTTCCCATTAGCCAATATAGATAAAACGCAAGTGCGACAATTAGCAGCGCAGGCTGGCTATATTAATCACGCTAAAAAAGACAGTACCGGTATTTGCTTTATTGGTGAACGCAAATTCAAAGAGTTTTTACAAACATTTCTACCTGCTTTACCTGGCGAAATCGTAACCGAAGACGGTAAAGTAATTGGTAAACATGACGGATTAATGTATTACACTATGGGACAACGTCAGGGTTTAGGCATCGGCGGTTTAGCAGATGCTGCCAATGAACCGTGGTTTGTACTAGACAAAGATTTAACAACTAACCAATTGATAGTCGGCCAGGGCCAAGAGCATCCCAAATTATATGCGCCCGGATTATTGGCGCAACAATTAACTTGGGTTTCACAAGCACCGACACAAGACGTTTTTAATTGTACTGCAAAAATACGCTATAGACAGGCAGATCAGCACTGCCAAGTATTTTTTGATCGTACCAAGAATACATGTAAAGTTATTTTTACTACACCACAACGTGCTATTACGCCAGGTCAATCAATTGTATTTTATGATGACGATATTTGTTTGGGTGGCGGCATCATCGAGGAACGCTTATGGAAACTATAAAACAAAGACACGATCGCATTTTGGCATTAGCAGGTGTTGTACAAGCCGCATGCTTAGTAAAACAATTAGCGTGGAAAGGTAATATTAATCAAGCAGAATTTGAAACCAGCATCTATAGCATTTTTCAAACTAGTCCAGCCAATGTAGTAGATGTATATGGTTCTAAAAATGCTTTAATCACAGGTCTACAAGGCTTAATAGTTTTACTATCGGATAACAAGCACCCCAAAGATCCAGATGTCGCGCGATATACAATTTCTTTATTACACCTGGAACGGCTATTACTAAAAAAATCTGCAATGCTCAACTCGTTACAACGTGGCGTTGAACGCGCTAAAAATCAAGCGTCGCATTTTTCCAATACGCACGAAAATGTAATAGCCAATCTAGCAAGCGTTTACAGCGATACCTTAAGCACTTTTAAGTTTAGGATCCATGTTAGTGGTGAAAATACCCATCTGTCGAATCACCATATCGTTAATAAAGTCCGCGCTATTTTATTAGCTGGGGTACGTTCGGCGGTGCTATGGCGGCAGCTAGAGGGATCGCGTTGGCAATTGGTCTTTGGCAAGCGCACTATGCTGCAAGATGCCAAGATGCTATTGAGTGAATTACAAGGCGTGCCCGCACACCCATAATTCTAAAAATCCCCACTTCAATAAGGCTATGCTTGCAAAGCTAGATTAGGCCGCTTATAAAAACATTATAACCGGCCCGAACTAGGATGCATATGCAAGCTTTTCAATGCCTCAAATGGGACGACACAAGGTCGTCCCCTACATTACAGCGCTAGATTTTTGAGTATTAGTCCTAAATATGTGCCTTTTATTAGTTTCAAATTGCAGAATAATCTAAATAATCATGTTGGACTGTAGGGGACGACCTTGTGTCGTCCCATTTATGCCATAATATTTGGAATAACAACTGTTCATGAAATGGCTCTATTCGGGCGGACGCATCGGTCCGCCCCTACGGTGTTATGCACGTTTACGTCGTTTCGCAATCACGGTACGTTTTTTGCGTGTCATGGTCTTCTGTTTCAAACTGCCGCGTCGGCTAGCTTTGACTTTTCTGGTGCCTGCTTCATCGGCTAATACTTGCTCTAACAGATGCAAACGTTGCTTCTGCAATATAATTTCGTCATTTAAATCTTCTAAACTTGCGCGCTCAGGAGCAATATAATGACGTAATGTTTTAGAAAGTTCTGATAAAGTATTATCATATTCTTCCAATAGTATTAATGCCTGAATTAATGAACGTTCTTGACCCCTATGGCCACGTAAACGATGCACTTCTTCTAGGTTAGTAGTGATATACTCAAGACCAGTACGCACCACTAAACGCTGCATCTCTTGAAACAGTGTATTGTAAGCCAGGCGTGCATGTATGCCACCCTGTCTAGAATCATTAGTAGCATCGGGATGTGTAGTAAAAACTATGCACATATCACCATTATCATGACGCTCGATGCTAATCTCATCTAATCGAGCTGGATCATTTTTTGTCTCATACTTGATCTGCCCGACAATACTTTTATGATGCAAAATATAATCTGAATTATATTGTCCTTCTTGCCAATTACTCATGATCCATTCCTCAACCAAATTGCTTACCGTTACAACTTGTATCGTTAATCTGGAGCAAAACTTAAGTATTTTTACTGTTAAATTTTGCAGTGCCAGACCTATCGCGAAAATAGATTAAGTAAATGGCCGGAAGCAACAAAACCAAAAAGCTAACCATTAATAAGAAACAATATGAGCCATATTCAATTGATACCAGTTTAACGTGCGGTACGTATACGATTACAAAACTGAAAACGCATGCCGCAATACCACAGGCAGCCACGCCCCAAATCGCCGTAACCCGAAATGGTCTAACTATATCTGGCTGTGAAAGACGCAACTTAAGTGCCGCACAAAAAATCAAGACATACACCGCACAAGTAAATTGTGCTGATAACGCAATCAATATCCAAATTGATGTATTGTTATTCCTTATATACATAAACAACAAGGCTAACAAACTACCTACTAACGCTTGCATAATAAGAAGTGCCGTAGGTACGCCGTGCTTATTCACGCGTTGCAGCCAACCTGGTAAGAAGCCATCTTGAGCTACAATCAACATACCTTTAGCAGGACCAACCACCCAAGCGTTGATACCCGCTAGTGCACCACAGAATAAAAATGCAGCCATTAAAGGTATCATCCACGGCAAACCAACTTGCGTAAAAAATACCGCAAACGCTTGTACCAGCCCGGATGCTAAAGATAAATCGTGTTGCGGAACTACTACAGCAATCGCTAAAGTACCAAGAATATACACACTTAAAATTAATCCTGAGGCTAATAACAAAGCTCGCGGATAGCTACGCTGCGGATCTTTGGCCTCGCGTACATGATATGCCGCTAATTCCACTCCAGCCAATCCCAAAACGAGGCCAGAAAATAATACCAGATTATCTAGTTTGCAGTCCGGCACTAAGGAATTTATCGATAATGGTATCTGACTCGGGTTACCACTAACAACCCAAGCTATACCTAAAATAATTATCAATATTCCCGGAATTAGAGTGCCAATTAACACCCCAGCAGAAATCAAAAAACCTGAAAACTCAATACCACAAAAGTTACTAAACGTAGTGATCCAGAAGATGGCCAACATGCATAACATAATAAACAACGGGCTATTTTCAAGACCTGGGAAAATTGGCGTTAACATATGCGCTAACATTGTAGCTGTAAATGCTAAGATGGTGGGAAACCAAGCCACACTGGCCATCCAAGATAACCATAAGGTAACAAAAGCTAATGGTTTACCAAAAGCCTCGCCCACCCAAATATAACAACCACCGGCACGCGGCCACGTTGCTGCAAGCTCAGCAATCACTAATGCTGTAGGTATAAAAAATACTACCGCGGCTAGACATAAGAAAAATACTGACGAAAATCCCAACTCGGCATTCAATGGCAAATTACGCAAACTTACAATCGCAGCCATTGTGATCATAGCTAGGGTAAATGTACCAAGGACTCTGGTGCGTGGTTCAGTCATAATTTATCCATTCTATAAAAAAAACACCCTTGTGATTATTAGAAACTCACAAGGGTGCCAGCAAACACAACGCTTAAGTTAACTTAAGCTGGTTGTGCAGATGTAGTAGCAGGTTGTTGTGTAGCAACGACTTCTGCAGCTTTTGTAGTATCCGCAACGTTTCTACGTTCAACCGCCGCATTAACTTTCTTGCTAAGCACTTTCACAGAGAATACCCATAGCAGGCATACCGCGAAGAACACACCAAATGCGATAGGAGCAATAGCAACCGCATCTTTGGTAGCAAACGCCAGGAACAGCATGTTTTGTACAAACGCACCACCGGCTTTACCAGCACGTCCGCCGATAACGTCAACCGCAGCTTTACCCTTAGTTTTCAATTCGTCATCTAAAGGTATGTATGCCATTTCTTTAGTTGGATCAAATAATGCGTACTTGATCGACTTAGACATAATCACGATACCAGCACCTAGGAAAGTAGCTGCAGCAATTGGATTAGTACCGATGGTAACTAATAAGTCTGCAACAAAATCTTTCAGATACATGATGTCTTTAGAAGATAGAATAAAACAGAAGAACAAACCACCACCTAGTAGAATGAACACAGGAGTGATAACCGCTGCTTTAAACCAGCTCACAACACGCAATATGTTAGAACCAATGAACAAGCTAAATAGAATAGTGAAAATACCAGTATATAAGGAGTACAAGCCCATGAAGCCATTATAACCGCCCTTATCGCCAGCAAAATAGAACTTTAATTGTTCTTTCCACTGTACTTCTACCAAGTTAATTGTAACGCCATACGCCATAATTAACATTGCAATCAGACCTAACTCTGGTGAGCTGATGATAATCTTGAAGCTTTCTACCAAGCCTGGCTTCTTCTTTTTCTTCTTACCAGCGCCAATAGCAACTTCATCGCCATCGTAATAACGTGGGTCAGGTAACACATTGGTGTGCATCCAACGATATAACATCATTGATGCCACGCCCATTATAACCACAGATCCCATCAACAATTGTAGAGAAATACCCCACACTTGTTCAGAGCTTTGTCCTGGGAAGAATTCTTTGATGCTGTCGGAACAGAAGTTCACCACAAAACCAGAAAGAATTAAGGCTACGTTACCGACAACTACGAATAGGCCGTAAAAACGTTTTGATTCTTTCATACGTACTATTTGGTTTGCAAATTGCCAGAACATTAGAGCCAGCATCGCGCTACCCCAAATTTCAGCTAGTACATAGAATAAGGAGTAAGACCAATATGCCCAAATATCCACAAAACCACCTAAACGCGGATATGCAGCATTGATGCTATTTAGAATTTCCTGGGAAGGGTGTAGTGCGTCAAGATTAGGGTACAGCACAAATCCAAACAGACCAAAGAATATTAGGAATGGCGTTACGACTGTATAGAATACATACTCACGCTTCATAATATTAGTTAGTTTTGCATACAGAATTACGAATAGAATCGCTGCTGGAGTTACACAATAAAGTTTCAAGAACGTTATCGCACTCGCACCAGACGCATTCACTACTAAAGTATCTTTAGTATCACGCAATAAGGTGTAATTAAACAGGATACAAAACATGATAAGACCGAGTGGTAAAAACTTCTTCATCTCATAATTGTGAATCGGCCATAGAAGTTTACGTATCGGACCAAATTCTGGTTCGCTACCCGCTGCACTAGTTTGGTTATTATTGCTGGACATCGCCAACCCCCTACTGAATCTAATGAAAAAACAAATTAAGTTACATAGATTAGTTTTCCAACCTATATAACGGGCTATTGTAAGCCTAACTTTGGCTATTCACAAGAGTTATGTGACAAAATTTTTAAGGTGTGCAACTTAGCTTGGTCGCTTTAACGGCCTAGTTTTAGGGACAGGTGGCTTATATATTTTGCCATCCAGCAGGTTATTTTCGATTTCACGGATTATCTTACATAATTTTGCAGCATCCGTAAAAATTACCGCCTTCCACGCCGAATCCACATCTTTAATATCCGGATTACTGTTGTGCACTTTCAGCGAATTTGCATTTCTGTAGGTTTCAAGTCCCTCTTTCAAAAAAGCCATGCTCTGAGCTTCCGGGTCAAGCGTGTCATATGGCACACTTGCTATTTTAAAGAGTGCTTTAAAAATATGCTCCTGCTGCTTTTCGTCATATGATCCTAAATAGTAGTCGGGGTTCCCACATTGACGCTCTAATTCGCAGCACAACAAATCAAGATGCTCTTTGTCACGTCTTAAATGAGTAGTTAATAATTTTCGAGTTTTTATATCAGGCATACTACATCACCCTTGTTACATTTAAACAAATATCATAACAAATGCCAATGCTTTTGCAAATAATTAGATTTAGACGTGGGATATACTAGCTTCAAACTTTTTAACTCTAGTAGCAACGCTTACTTGAGGACTCTTTTTCATAATGCTTTCCGTCCTGGCAATAAATCTTTCTACAACATCGATGGCGGAAACTATATCAACCCTAGCCTGATTAGAAACAGTCCATCCATTCTCTGCCATTTCTTGATCGCGTTTAGCTACAACTTCATCGATGAAACATTTAGCTTGGGGAATACTAAGTAATATACGACTAAAAAACCAATCCGAATTACAGCCATATTGCATCGCCCAACGCATGAAATCTGCGATCACATTTTGCACAATTTCAGGGTTTTCATCACTGATAGATTCAACAGGCCACACGCCAGAAAATAGATTTATCATACCCTCAAACACAGAGCTAGCCATAATAGCATGCAAATCAGACTTGGCATTAATTTCTGCAGCATATTCGCGATATGACTTGAAAATACTTGGCATAATATGCTCTATTCCTGCCATTGCGTCTTTTTTGTCTTGCAATTCTTCCTCTAAAATACGTTTTTCAGCGGCATTTTTTGGATGTTTAAATTTACTGCGTTGTAGCTGTTTTTCAATCTTTTGAAATCTAAAAAATGCTTCAACTTTTGATATTTCAGACTCTACTTTTTTCAGTTCTGCTTTTGCTGCTCTTTTTTCTGTTCCATTTTTAGCATGGAGTACTTGTTGTTTTTTATCTAACAGCTCATTTTGTAACTCAGAAAATTTTTCGTTCACAACGAAAAGTCGATTAGTTTTATTTGGTATTTCTGGAGAAGTATGATAATCACCATCACCATATTGTAAATGTTGAGAAAAATAGCCATCTGAAGTTATACCAGATTCACAACATCCGCCATAGTCTAATACTTTCACTTCATATTTACCATCGACATTTTGGATTACTCTAAAATTATCTACCCAGGCATCAGCATGCACTAAACCAGTGTTGGCATGAAGTTGATCTACTGCCTTTAGCATTGCAGATAATATTTCGAACATATTACGCATTAAATGAAGAGCTTCACGGCTGTGCCCTTTCTCTTGGGCCTCAAGTATTTTATCACTCAATACAGATAACTCTTCTTTAACAGACTTTCCCTTATAGAAAGGCATGCTCACAAATAATTGTTCGCTTGTTTTATCAAAAAAAACTTGTGATTCTACATCATTATTGTTCATGCTTTCACTTTCACGCAATGCACGGGCAGTTAATTCTCTTAACGAGGCCCGACTCATATTTATTGCTTTTAATACTAAAACATTACCATTTTCGTCTATAGCACCATAAGCAGTACCGTTGTTACCGCTACCAAATATTTGAGTTATCTGTAATATGCCATGCTTGGTCTTGACGCTCGTTAATATTCTTTGTGCGTCTACACTAATTTCTGCGTCTTCTAGACGCGCTAACTGTGTAGTTCTTCCTATCCAATTTGCACGCATTTCGGCGTCGTGGACAAAAATTGCTTTTGCGGCGATGCTTTCCAGCAATGGTTGCACTTTTACAAGTTGTTCATGTACCGTACAATAGCTCTGGAGTTTTCTTTCTAATCTGGATTTAACATCTTCTGCGTCATCTTCGTAATCTTCCGATTCAATACTTGAGGAACTCACTGAACTGCCAGAAGCGACAGTATCGCTTTCATCAGAAAAATACTTCTTTTTTAATCGCTTTATCTCTGGGAAAGTTGTACTGGCTGATCTGTCTGAGTCACTGCTTGTTGTGCTAGCTGGGCTACCTGGTCTAACGTTCTTCATATTACTACTCCTCTACATAGTTAGACCCTTTGTAAAGGAAAAGTTCAATTTTTTAAGCGGTTATTTAGGGGGAAATGCACTCATTTTCTAGGGACTGGATTAACCTAGTTTAAGCTTGGATGACGCCTTATTAGCATCAGTTTCTACACCATAATTTTGCATTTTTTTATTCTTATTAAAAATGTCTTGGACTACCTTACTCGCCTCTATTGCGATAGGATTATTCAAAGAGCTAATGTAAGATGTTATATCTGAGTATAAATCATAAGGCAATTTTTTTAATGATTCTTGTGCAAAGCTTGACTTGGGCCGTGAAAGGGAGGTCAAAAAAGATAGGAATTTTTGGCGAGAAACAGGGTTACCATTATTTGAGCTAGATGTTTTATCATATATTGTCTTATACATTCCTAGATAAAGTTTGCAGTAATCGTTAAATAATGTCTCTGCCTGGTCAAAGAATTCCTTAAGATCTTCTAGCGCATTAGCAGGACAATCTTTTCTACCATCAGGAAATTGTGTGCTCATGAGTTCTGCGAACAATGTGAAATCTTTGGTTTTATTAGCGTTCGCTAATGATTCAGATAATGCTTTAGCTAAAATTTTCACATGGTCATCTCTAGTTAAATCGTGCTTACGCATTTGTAAAAGCACCTCATGAGTTTTGGCATCATCGATTGCTGCAGCATATATTAACGCTGTCTTACCACTTACGTTAGCGTGATTTACATCTACGTCCTTATCCAATAGCATCTTAACAACTTCTGTATGGTTCCTCGCGGCAGCTAATATTAATGCTGTTTCACCATTTTGGCTTACATGATTTACATTTGCACCATTCTGTATGAGAATTTTAACAACTTCTGTTTTGCCGCCTAGGGTAGCCCATGTTAAAGCAGTGCTGCGATTTAGGCTTGCATGATCTACATTTGCACCACTCTCTATGAGTGCTTTAACAACTTCTGCCCTACCTTCTCTGGCAGCCGATGTTAATGCTGTTTCGCCATGTTGGCTTATGTAATTTACATTCACACCTTTATCTATGAGTGCTTTAACAACTTCTGTCCGGCCATCCTTGGCAGCTGCAATTAATTCATCACTCATAATCACCTCAGGCTTCAAGTTTTTCGATTACTTTGGAACATTAGAGTAAAATTGGTGAATAAAGTTCCTCAATCGTGTGCCATTGTTTTTGCAATGGGAAGTACAGACCAGCTTTGATTTTGGTTTTTGGCTTTAATTTTGTTAAAAATTGCTTATATTTGTACAGCTGCGGTGTATATGCACTTATGGCTGTTGCAATATCGTCGGCATTGTGCACTAATTTATAATCCACTAACCAAAAGATATTATCTTGATCCAGAAATGCGCGATCTAAAACTACATGCTCAAAATCAGCGCCATTGCGCCGTGTTAAGCGCCACTCAGAATAGGACTCGCGGTGATTTGCCGAAAGGAATTTTATTCCCAATGGATCTTCAAGTGTATTGTTCACAGCTTGTTGTATAAGATCTATTGCGCGCGGTAAATATTCTGCTGGCAACCCAAGTTGGCGTAAATGTTGTCGCCACATAGCTGATTGTGTATATGTACCTTTTGTGGTTATAAGCCAAAATACTCGATGCAGAACGATCCCAGCTACACGCACCCAGTCTTGCTGCCATGGTTTAAGCGCGCTATTTACTGAATTTAATTGTTTGTTTGTATAACTGTTTGCAACAAACCAGCTATCTGGAAAACGTTTGAGACAGCTTGCGGTTTCAACCTTTAATGGCACATCAAGTTCAATGTTTATAAATTGATTAGATACAGCAGGCCAAATTTTACCAAGCATGCTGGCATCATTTGGAGTTTGATCAGATGTGGTAGCCAGACAATATATATGTTGGCGCGCACGTGTTGCTGCAACATAAAACAATCTTAACGTTTCATATCCTTGGCGTTGTTTCTCACACCAATCCAGATAATCATAAATAGGATCGGCATGCACATTAGCCGCGCGAATTGCTGCCAATAATAAATATTCTTGTTCAAAATCCCGACGCTCTAGCAATAAGAGCTGCTGTTCATTATTTCTGGTATAGCGATCAAGACCCGGTAATATCACTACATCGAATTCTAAACCTTTAGCTTTGTGCATGGTCATAATTTGTATGGCATGTGGATCTACGGTAGCGTTTGGCAAAAATAATCGTTGCAACTGTGTTTCAAGAAAACCAGGGGCATATATTTCTCGCTGCGTGTTAACCGTTGCAAGCATTGCAAAAAAAGCTTCTGCTTCCTGCAGTTCAGCAACGGCTGCTAAGCATTGCGGGCCACCTAATTCTTCCCAGGCACACCGCACTATAACATCTATCGGGTCGCGTCCAAGCCGTTGCATAGCGTGCTGCATAACAGCCACAAAGCGACGCAACCGTGCTGAATCAGCGTATTGTAAATTTTGCCAAATCGTAAGATCGCCAAGACTTAATTGTTGTAATTCTATTAAAGTTAAACCACACCAGGGCGCTCGCAAAATCGCTAACCATGCGATACGATCATCAAGGTGCGATAGTGCTTTAGTTAAAGCTAATAAATCCTGCACTAATGGTCGCTCAGTCAACGACTCTATATCAATACCTTGGAAACTAATATTGTGACGTCGCAAAATTGTCAAAATGCCATTAAGATGGCTTTTAGCACGCACTAAAATCGCGATCGAACAATTAGGGTTTTCTAACCTACTCTTTTTAATAATTTCGATTATATGCAAGGCCTCTGCATCGTGGGTTACAGACAAACAATGAATAGCAGACGCGGCGGCAATATCGTTATTAGCGGCTTGTGCTGCCATGTAACTAATTGCTCCTAAGGTCATATCGTCAACCTTGGGAAAACTTGAGGTGAATACCTCGTTAATCCAATTAATTACAGTAGCACTGGACCGGAAGTTAACAGTCAATTGTTCAAACTGCATACGCACATTACCAATACCATTACGTTTGGCCTTTAAAAATAATCCTACCTCAGCCTGACGAAATCTATAAATCGATTGCATAGGATCGCCTACCAAAAATAATGTTCTGCCATCGTATGGTTCCCAGCTACTAGTTAATTGCTCTAAAAGACGATATTGCGTATGCGATGTATCTTGAAACTCGTCTACTAAAATATGTTGAATTTTACTATCCAAATCCAATGCCAAATCTGTAGGTGCGTGTTGATCTGCTAGTGCATTGCTAGCGGCTAACGCTACTTCGGTGAAGTCCACCTGCCCCACATCTCTGAACACTACAGTTAACTGCGCCGCCAATATTGGTAATATAGTGGTTAATGCCGCGACGATTTGCCATTGCTGCTCATCATAGCTAACCGGTGGTAACCTACGTATTGCATCAAGCTGCTGCCTAAATGGCTCATAGGCGGCCAATCGATCTAACATTTCTAACATCGCAGTTTTACGTTGTTGTAATTGCAATTTCTCTTCTTTGTTTTTGCTCGCGCTAGGGGCTGCAAAGCCTTCTTTTGCAGTCACAGTACGGCGCCAGCTTCCGGTGGCGGTAAGCAATATCGCTGCAATTTTTAACCAGTCACCTAGATCCCGTGGATCTGCAATCGGCAACAAAGTAAAATCTAAAGCTTCCGGGACTAACCCTATAAGTTGCTCCAAGCCTTCTGAAACCGCTAGCTCTAAGCCTATTTCTAATTCCTGACGCATGTTATGGTTCAATGCATTACTGGCAAGATTACGTAACCATTGTTCGCGTATTTGCAGCATGCGAATCAATAATTTTTTCACCTTAACGCGATCATTATCTAAATAACCCAATAATTTTGTTAGTGCCTCTTGCCATGGCACGTCATGATCTATAGTTAACAAAAATTGATCCACTGCCTTACTATACAAAGGCTCTGGATTAGATTCTATATTAGGTTGTGCTCCAAAACGAGATAATATGGGCATACGTTTAGTGATACTGGAACACAGCGCGTCTATAGTCATAACTTTTAAACGTGCCGGGTTATTAAGCAGTTGCCAACCAGATTGCTGATCCCGCTGTAATACTCTGCGGGCTACTGTCCATAGTCCAAAATCGTAGCTATTATCTGGCTGTTGTGGATTGCTACCTAACTCGAGTGCAGCTATGATCCGATCGCGCATCTCTGCCGCTGCTTTACGTGTGAAAGTTATCGCAATTATTTCTTCGGGGTTTTGCTTCGCTGTAGTTAAAGCACACAGAAAGCGCTGTACTAACAATGAAGTTTTTCCAGATCCAGCAGGAGCTTGCACCAAAAATGATTTGGTTACATCTAAAACCGCATCGCGAATTTTTTGATCACTTATCATATATTCTACACATTGCTTGTAAATTACAATATTTGCATACTTTTGGACTATATGGCTGCACCGCCGCATCGCCATCTGCAAATTGCTGCGCTGTTTGCTCTAATATTGGCCGCCAGTCTTGCTTTTCCATATCGGCCCAGATTAGACGCAAATTTGTAGGTTGCAGTAAAGCAACTGCAACACCAGAAATATTTTCAGCGGCGTACATGGCATACAATGGTAATTGCGGATCATAAATTGGATCCGTATACCATTCGCTAGGATTCACAGCCCCAGTTTTATAATCTATAACCACTAGTTCGCCAGTGCTAATTTGATCAATTCTATCTACTTGTAAGTTTATATGTAATGGTCCAACCTTGGTGGGGATTCGATGCTCTAATTTTTCAAGTACAAACGGCTCACGCTGTGCCTCGTGCTTTAGCCAATTATAAGTTAAATCTAACAAACGTTGTGACTCTAAGATTACATAGCTGGGCGTGAGCAGTGCGGGCAGTTTAGCCTGCCAAAGTTTTAAAACCTCTACAATTATGCTATTAAGTTTTACTTGCAAGCCTTCTGCTAACCATTGCAATAACCGCTCATGATTACCACACTGTAACCAAAAATCTTCTAACACCGCATGCACTAAACTACCTCGCTGTGCAGCATTCAAAATGCTTTGCGGTTCCAGTAGAGGTTTTGCTAACAAGCGCACTTCCGCATTTGCCTTGAAAGGGCATTGTGCCTGTAATTTTAGAGTGCTAGTGCCACCCTTTATGACAAAATCATCTAGTTTTGGAGCAAGATTATCTGTAAACATTTCAAGTTTTTGTTCATAGTGCCTGGTAACTGCCAACGAACTTTCAATAGAAATTAGAGGTAGATCCGCAATTAAATTACTGGGGGCCATTGCATAATCTTCGATTAATAAAGGGTAACTAAATATAATGTTGTTCTTACCACCCTGCTTCAAATTTTCGGTAAGCCGTTTTGCAACCGTCAATTCACGCGCGGCTGAACTACGTGGCAAATCATATTGCCGTTGTAATTCTAATGGTATAAAAGGGTTTGGACTTGCCTCCGTAGGCCATCTATCTCGCGTCATACCACATACCCATAACTGATCGAACGCAATGCCATCCGCTTCCAATACCCCCAGCACATGAATTTTAGTTAATCCAGTTTCCGCTGGCAAAAAAGGCGTCTCGTTAGCAAGTCGTTGAATCATTTGTACGGCATGACTAAACGTATGTTTGGGTATGAGCATAGCAAGTCTACAATAATCATCGAGCAATTCACGCCAACAACTTAACAAATCGGCATCGATCTCGGTCAAGGCACGTTCGCCGGGCCACCCCCAACATTGCAGTAAATTCTGGATCTGCAACGCCCAATGCTCAGCGTTATGTTTACCATGCAACTGTGCAAGCTGTTCCTTAAAATTTATTGCTTTTTCATGAAATTTTGACTCGCTAGCAGACAATATGTTGATAAGAATGTTCCAATCGAGTTTTGCAGACACTTGCTCTCGTAACAAACGATCTAGTTGTGCACGAAGATCGGCTTCTAGTGTGTAGTCAGCAATAAATGGCGAACGTAACACCAAGCTTATATCTTCAAAACTAAATGTAAACTTTGCCAAGTGTAAAATTAATAATACTGCATCAATTAAAGCATAATTGGCTAAAGGATACGGCGCAGATATGTTCAAATAAGATTTAGGGATTGCCGCTTCAAATATGTTACCAACCTTGGCTCGCAAAGTTTCTAATTCCGGAACTACCACACCCACAACTTGCTGCGGGTTTTGTTGCACATGTTCTAGAGCCCATTGCGCCGCTGCGGCTAATTCCGCATCACTACTATCGAACTCTGCTCTGGCAATCGTAGCACCAGGACACAACATACTATCTTCAATAATTATTATACCGCTGGCTTGTAACGCCGCAATAAATTTTGAGTATTGTGGCGTAATCTCTGTGAAACCGCGTAAACAAATCGTATCGGGTAAATAGCCTTTAATCACATCCAAGTTTAGAATTAAACAATTAAGCATGCTACCAAAATCATAATAATCTTGTTCTTGTAACCATCGCAAGTATTCCTGCAACCAAACATAAAATGCTGCTGTATCTGCCGAAAAGTCTGCATAGGCTGCTAAACGTTCTATACCGACTTGCCATTGGTTCATGAAACTCCAGGCCTGGATCACATTCTGCGCTGCGGCGTTAACACGCAACAAATCTGTGGCAACAGAAGATTGTTGGATAATATTTTCGAATAATTGTTGTTGCTGTAACTTGCTCAATAATGGTCGATACAACTCTGGCTGACAGTCTAAACAATGCTGCCATAGCTGGGTAATCCAGGCTTCAATAGGATAGATTTCTGGGCTTTCCCAGCATTCTAACTGTAGCATTACCTGTTGCTGTTGAAACAGGTTCTTAGAAAATGCCGCCAAGCGTCGATTTGGAGTTAAAATCAACACTGCTATGCTTTTTCTTTATGCGTATGCGCTACTTTTTTGATTAAAGGCCCTATGGTTAAACCTTGGACCATAATCGAAAATAACACAACGGCGTAGGTTATAGAAACAATAAAGTCGTGATTTACCCCTTCAATACTTAGCGCTAGTGCGATTGATATACCACCACGTAACCCCCCCCAAGTCATTATTAGTAAGACCGAGGGGTTGAATCTTCTGAAGTTAGACATAAATGATACAGGGATAAACACACTTACCCAACGCGCCAATACAGTGATTACAATTAAGCCAACGGCAGCAATTGAAGTCGATAAGTTAAAGTTAATACGCATAAACTCTAAGCCTATCAATACAAACAAAATCGCGTTCAAGACCTCGTCTAACAAATCCCAAAAGTCATAAACTTTTTGAACTGACTCATGCGTCATCTTACTCTCACGCAGCGCGTTACCTACAATTAAGCCCGCCATAGCCATACAAATCGGCCCAGATACATCTAGGGCTGAAGTTACTAAAGTATAACCACCAGTTACTAGTGCAAGCGTTAGAATTATTTGTACTTCATAGTCATCGATACTACGCAAAAAGAACGCAGCAGCGAGTCCCATAATTATACCGCATGCAAGACCGCCGCCCGCTTGTTGTAAAAAGTACCAAGTAATTTCCGCTGGTTCTAATAATTCCTGTTGTCCAGTTGCGATAGCAAGAGCCAAGAAAAATAACACTATACCCATGCCGTCATTAAACAAGGCTTCGCCAGCAATCTTCATTTCTAATGATTTAGGAGCGCCTACATGTTTCAAAATACCTAATACTGCGATTGGATCGGTTGGGGAAATCAATGCGCCAAACACAAAGCAATAATAAAACGGTAATTTGATATCTAAAGCATTGGTTAGCCACCAAGTACCATAGCCAATTAATATGGTTGAAATTATGACACTTACCGTTGCCAGCATCAGGATGATATATTTATTCTTAAACAATTCTTCTGTATTCACATGCATTGAGCCAGCAAATAACATAAAACTAAGCATGCCGTGTAAAAAAGTGTCGTCGAAACCGATACTGAATACTAATGTTTCGGCCAGATCATTTACTTCCCACCCTAAGCGACCGCTTAAAGTTACCAACATAGTAAGCAATAGGGTTACTAAAGTTATCCCAATAGATTTAGGTAACTTTACAAATTTGTAATTAATATAGCTCGAAATTGCTGTTAATGAGAGTAAGAACCCAACAATATCTTGCACATTCATTATAAAATTCCTTTGCCGTCTAAATTCAACTATGCTGTGCTGATGAACACCGCTTTTAATGTCCCTAAGCATAAACTAATTGGCCATCGTGGGGTAGCTGGTTTGCGCCCAGAAAACACCTATTGTAGTTTTGCTTATGCCGCAGAACTAGGTTTAAACTGGATTGAGTTTGACGTCTTGTTAACTTTAGATGAAAAATGGGTAGTAATGCACGACGACACGGTAGATCGCACCACCAACGGCCATGGTCTGGTACGAGATATGACTTTGGCGGAACTAGAAAGTTTGGAGGCCGGTTTATGGTTTATCCCCCCCTACCCTGGCCAAAAAATACCTTCTTTGTCGGGCACGCTAGATCTATCCCAGCAGCTAAGCTTATTTTGCAATATCGAAATCAAAGGCGCGGATCATACCCCAGAGCAGCATGCGCAGTTAATAACTAGGTTTTTATCACAACAACCTGGGATCGATTTAACTAAAATTATGCTATCGTCCTTTACTCTGCCTTGTTTAATTAAAATCCGTGAGCTAATGCCTATAGTGCAGATTGGGTACTTGGTGAATGAATTTGCTGCTAATACTATAGCGATCGCACAGCTGTATAAATTTACTAGCATAAACTGCGACGTCAAAAAAATGACGGTTGAAAATCTGACCGCAGCTACGCAAGCCCAGTTACCAGTTTGTTTGTACACGGTTAACGATCAGGAAACGGCTAAATTTTGGATTAACAAAGGTATAGCGGGATTGTTTACAGATCGCGCAGATCTGCTGTTAATTTGAAAATATCTCGTATGTCAATTACACTTAATGCAGGTATTCTAAAGGTTCACGACTATGGATCAGTCGCCCATCATAAATCTGAAAGATATAGAAAGCACATATTCTGGCTCGCGCCATGAACCGTTATATCTTAAAGGCATAAACCTCACGGTAAACACAGGTGAAACCCTAGGGATTATAGGCCGTGCTGGCGCTGGCAAAAGTGCCCTATTGCGCTGTATCGGGTTATTAGAACGTCCTTTAACTGGTTTGGTATCGATAGATCAGAAGAACTTAACCTTTATGGCTAGTCGTGAATTATGTAATGAAAGACGCGCTATAGGTTTAATCAGTTCTAAACCTGAATTTTTAAATTCTAAATCTGTGTACAATAACATCGCCCTACCATTGAAAATTCAAGGGGCTTCTAAAGAGCAGATTACCAAATTGGTATTGCAAGCACTAAGCCGCGCCGAGCTGGATAATAAAGACCATGTATTTCCAACAAGCTTAACACAGTTACAACGCGTACAACTTGATTTGGCTAGAACCTTAGTCAATAACCCTAAAATTTTATTGTGTGACGATATTTTTGTAGGACTAGATCATAAGTCTGCCGAAACACTCGCCGCGCTATTGAAAAAAATTCAACACGATATCAATTTGACTATTATTATTACTACCAACGATGCTGAAGTAATCAAAGCACTTTGTAACAATGTAATAATCATGCAGCAAGGCTCCATAATAGAGAAATGCAGCGTGATGGAATTATTTACTAAACCTAAATCTGATACGGCCAAAGATTTTATTAGATTTACGACTAAACACGAGCTGCCTTGGTGCTTACGTCGCAAGATTGTTGCTCAAAATGCAGCAGAGCATCATGCAATAGCGCGGATTAACTTCAGTGAGTGTTTAGCTCCTGAAGAAATTTTGAGTAATACTCTGGAAGCTTTTGTGTTAAAAATGAATATTATTCAAGCGTATCAGGAAATTATCCAAACCAAAATGATTAATATCATGCTAATCGAAATCTTCGGTGATCACGAGACTGTTAACGATGCGGTCACCTTTTTAACTAACAACGGTTTACAAAGCGAGATCATCGGTTATGTTCCCAATATTAATTAATGCCTTACGCGAAACTTTATACATGGTGTTATATGCAGGTATGCTTAGTGCTATTATTGGCATACCATTAGGGGTATTAATAGCCAGCACCGCGAATAAGCAACAACGTTGGGTTTCTAGCGTTCATTTCACGCTTAACGGGCTGTTGCAACTCGCCAATTCTATACCGTACCTATTGGTAATGTTGTTATTTATACCAACCACCAATTGGCTCATAAACAGAAATGTAAGCTACACTACTGCTACGATCCTACCGTTGGCTGTCGCAGGGACAATATATCTAGCACATAACGTCAACAACATTTTGTCAGAGGTACTTTCAAAATGGCGCAGCACAACCAAAGCCATGGGTGCATCGCAACAGCAAATACTACTACTAATAGCACTGCCGGAATGCTTCGGTACTATAGTACAAGCCTGTACCAACACTTGCTCGTTACTGGTGGGATTTTCGATTATAGCTGGCGCATTGGGAGCCGGTGGCTTGGGTCAATTAGCTATCGAAAAAACCATCACAGAACCAAACCTAAAGTATTCTCTAATCAGTATTGCCACCTTAGTTGCCATTCAGCAACTAATTAAGTACACTGGGCTATTAGTTGTACAACATAAAGAATAGCGGTAAATAACATTGCATGAAGCAAACTTGCGCTCCTGGATCATCTGGCTAGCCGCCGGAAGCTTCTACTTATTCGAATTCGTGCATCGTGTCGCAATTAGCGTCATGCTGCCGGAATTAAGTCAATCATTTAATGCAAGCATTGCGCAATTAAGCGGCTTGGCTGCGGCATACTTTTTTGCTTATGCGTTTGCACAGATCCCAATAGGACTATTAATAGATCGTTACGGCACACGCCGTTTATTGACATTGGCGTGTTTCACAATTTCAGTAGGAAGTTTTATATTTGCCTACACCGATAATATCTTCCTTGCCATCTACTGTCGTATTTTAATTGGTTTTGGTTCTGCCTTCGCCTTTGTGGGATGTTTAAAACTAGCTGCAAATTGGTTTCCAGCACACCGTTTTGCTTTTGTAGTTGGGTTAACCAATCTATTTGGTGTGACTGGTGCGTTGATCGGCGGTAACCCGATTGCTCATGCAGTAGATGCTTTTGGGTGGCGCGAGGTTATGTTCAGCTCTGGTATAGTTGGCATAGCCATGACTTTACTATTATGGAAAGTAATCCGTGATGGTTCTAAACACAAAAAAACAGAATTAATTCGCATTAAGTTGCTAACGGTAATAAAAAATCGCCAAACCTGGTTAATCGCAATTTTTGCAGGGTGCATGGTAGCGCCGATCGTTAGCTATTCGGAATTATGGGGGGTTACATATTTAATGCACTCCTACAATCTTAGTCGCCCAGATGCAGCGAATATAACAACACTTACATTTATTGGTATCGCCGTCGGGGGGCCATCGATTGGCTGGCTGTCGGATTATTTTCGGCAACGCACCATATTTATGGCGCTTGGGCTTACTGGTGCACTAGTGTCGATGTGTTTAATTTTGTTCGGACCAGCTATGCCGTTGTGGCTAGTATCGTTGTTACATATCACTTTCGGGTTTTTTACGAGTTCAATGTTACTATGTTTTTCGTTAAATTCAGAAGCCGCCGCACCTAATATACGCGCTACTACTATAGCATTTACAAATACTATAATCATGCTCTCTGGGGCGTTATTGCAAACCCTATCTGGATATTTGTTGGATTTTACATATAATAATTTTGACTTGAGCTTCACGCCTCTGATTTCTTGTTATCTTATTGCTTTTATTTGTTTTAAATTTATTCATGCTACAAAATGTAAATTTTGTGAAGATTAGAAGCCACCTTGATCAGTATCTTTGGTCATGTACGGTTCGATCTTGCGTTCAATAGCTTCACGTGCTCTAAAAATTCTAGAACGCACAGTGCCTACAGGGCAACCCATGACTTCTGCTATTTCCTCGTATGTCATGCCTTCAATTTCACGTAGCATGATAGCACTACGTAAGTCGCTTGGCAGATCATCAATAATATCGAACAACATATGCTCCATCTCGTCGTATATTAAAGTACGCTCTGGTGTAGAGTATTCTTTAACATTAGCTTTAGATAAGAATTGCTCGATTTCAGAAATTTCATAATCTGATTCCGGCACCCGGCGGCCACGCGAAATCAAATGGTTTTTAGCAGTATTAACCGCAATTCTATACAGCCATGTGTAAAACGAACTATCACCACGGAAGTGATCTATAGCTTTGTAGGCCTTAATAAATGCTTCCTGGGTAACGTCTAAGACTTCACTAGGATCTGAGATATACCGCGCTACTAATTTAAACACGCGATACTGATACTTCAGCACTAACGCGTCAAACGCGTGCTTATTACCGTTTTGCACCTCTTGGATTAAGTGCAGATCAACCTGTTCTTCTTGGTGCATTGCTATTTACTATTTTACTTTTGCTACTAGAGCTATCGGCAAAATAGGAAAAGTCTTTATATGTTAATTATATTTATTGTATATACAAGCGGTAAATCACAAACACTGCAGCTTAAATGCTAAAAATCTATAATTATGCGCCGACAACGCGTCACGCGGAATAACTATAAAACGCCCCCCCATCAAATGCCGCACATAAAAAACTAAGAGTAGATTGCTGCAAAATGATCTGGACTTTTCAAGCTCACCAATGTAACGTTTACCGGATTGTAACTGATACAACCATTTATCGCAGTCCTGATACAAGACAGCCACAGCATGTTTGTGCGAGCGTAGCCCATATAGACAAATTACCCGCCTATAATCAACCACCAATAACAACAAAAATACTAAACATAACCACCAAGGCCACGCTATTAATAACAGCGCCACAGCGATCCCAAAATACATCACAGAGGCCAAGCTAATAAGCCATGCTGAAGCAGCAATGTAAATAGAATTACCTATGCAGGCTCGACCTGTTGGCTCATGGCGTACATATGACGAATTACTAACAATAGATCTTGAAATATCGGTTTGTCGCACACTTCAGCCCCTACCAACCAGCGTTGTAAATCTTGATCCTCTTCCAGCAGTAGCTCTTCAAATAACTGTTGCTGTTCAGATGATAGCTTCTCGTAAGCTTGTTCACAAAAATTTTGTAACATAACATCCAGCTCTAGCATACCGCGACGACATGCCCATAAGACTTTTGATAGTTTGGTCTCTGAATTGTTTGCAATCGTCATAACTAAGTCCCTTTTTGTATTGTATTCCTAATTATTAAAAGCTAACATTAAAGCATGGTACAGACAACTACTGACAATCCGAAATCCCCAAATACGCGAGCTATAAGCGTTAGCGGGCCTGATGCCGGCAAGTTTTTGCAGGGGCAACTTACTTGCGATGTTATAGCTTTAGAAGACGGCCAATATACCCTAGGCGCGTACTGCAATATAAAGGGCAAAGTAGAAAGCCTATTTTACCTAGTTCGAGATGACGACACATACTTCTTATATCTACATCCGGATTTAGCAGAACGAACTCTAAGTGAGCTGAAAAAATATGCGGTATTTTCTAAAGTGACCTTAGACCTATCTGAAAAATCACTACCACCGGAATTGGCAAGATCTGAGGAGCAACAAGTACTAGCGCAAATCCCACAGCTATATCCTGAAACAGTTGGCATGTTCTTTCCACATGATTTAAATCTAGATGAGCTTGATGCGGTGAGTTTCACTAAGGGTTGTTACCGCGGCCAAGAAATAGTGGCGCGCATGCAGCACCGCGGCAATTTGAAACGCCGGATGTATTTCTTTATTGCTTCTAAATGCAAGATCAATCCTGGTGATGATATAGTTGGTGCCGATAATACTGCAGTGGGCAAAGTTGTTAGAGTTTATCCAGATCCTGCTGGGCCGGTACTTGGTCTAGCGGTAGTTAATGACTCTAATATAAAACAGCAGCTAAAAGCCGGCGATTGTGAATTGTTAATTCAGAAGACACTAGATATTTAAATTAAAATATTCTTGACATATTAATCAGCCTAACAAACATATTTATGTTTACTAAACCCAAATTCTGTGTATACAATAAATCATGTTAACATTAATTCCAGCAGCAATGGGCGCAGCATATGTTGCACGCAAACAATATGATGTCGTTCGTTTAAATACGGCAAAACAAACTCTTATCGCAAAGATTCGCGAGGAATTAGCTCACTCGCGAGACACATTGGCTAATTTCAAAGAACATATAAAATGCACGCTCGATGATGAAATAAAATTTAAAGATCCATATACTTTCCTGAATAATCCCAGTGACTTAACGAAATTTAGCTATGCTTTAAAACACAATTGTTGCGGTCGACAGATAGCTTTTTATGGCCTCCTCTTACCATTCATAAATACCATAGAAGAAATACAAGACATCGCAGTAATAGAATGGCTTGACGCGCATATTGGATATTATACTGAAATGGTAAACTCATTATATTTTAGCGCTCAAGATATTAGTTATGTAAAAATTGCAAAGTTAACGGAGGCACGCCGAGCCTGCGTTGCGGATAAAAAGGCATCGGCTGATTCAGATATTACTGCGTGTAAAGATGTAATTGAATTTATAGAGTTCTTTTTACCATATTATCGTTCTATGATCATCAAAATTGCATCCGCCCCTGCCGAAATTGATGAACAGGACGAACTAAACAGGAAACTACGCATATTAAAACTAACAATCATGAGGAAAATAGATTGTTTAAAAATTATATTTGAATGTAAAAATAATATTAAAGCCCTTGAAGACGCGTTACCTACTCAGACTGCAGACTGGCAAAAGCACCGCACCAAAGCAGCGTTAGCTAGATATCGGTCGCAACTAGCATTGGATTCATTAGAGTTATATTTTTTGTTGGTGTTGAAAAAAAATTTTTTTACGAATCAAGAACACTCGATAGAGTTGTTAGAGAAATATAATCTGACATATGAGAGATTCAAAGCGATACATGAAACAAGATTTCCTAGTATTTTTGTTAAAGGTACAGAAATTTTAAATTATGAGCATGTGATTTTTTATATTCCGCCAGAGCTATTCGATGAAATTAAGTCATGCCCTAGCATGTTTGATCTACCTATTCCTGATTTCGATGAAATATTTAAATACTGTCAAACCTCAGAGCAACCTGTTGTTGCCGTTGCAGCCGCAACCACTGTTACGGCAGCTCGGACCAGGCGACCCGGGCCACCGCTGCCGCCGCGGCCTAAGAAATTCGTCCCAAGCTGATGGCTATTCTGGACGCATGTGTGGGAACAACAACACATCACGTATCGTAGGTGAATCGGTAAGTAACATCACCAGTCTATCTATACCAATGCCCTCACCTGCTGTAGGTGGTAAGCCGTGTTCTAGAGCACGCACATAATCGGCATCGTAGTGCATAGCTTCTAAATCGCCAGCATCTTTGCTTACAGCTTGAGCTCTAAAACGCTCCGCTTGATCTTCCGCGTCGTTTAACTCCGAGAAGCCATTAGCAATTTCTCGACCACCTATGAATAATTCAAAACGATCCGTCACATCTGGGTTTTGATCGTTTTTACGTGCTAATGGTGATACTTCAGTCGGATATTCAGTAATAAAAGTTGGATCTAATAATTGATCTTCTACGGTATTATCGAACAGCTCAAACTGACAACGACCCAAGCCCCAATATGATTCAGTCTTGAAATTCTTACTATGCATATAATCACGTAGCTTATCTAAATTTTGTACTATTGCTGGGGTTACATCATGATTATATTTTAACAGCGCTTGCGGAATAGTTAAACGCTCAAACGGCTTTCCAAAATCAAAGATTTGACCTTGGTATGGTACTTGCGTAGTACCAAGGATTTCTTGGGTTAGCATTTTCAACAAAGTTTCAGTTAAATTCATCATGTCAATATAATCTGCATAAGCCTGATAGAATTCAATCATGGTAAATTCTGGATTATGCCGCGTCGATAATCCCTCGTTACGGAAATTACGATTAATTTCATAGACACGCTCAAAACCGCCGACCACTAAACGTTTTAGGTACAATTCTGGTGCGATACGTAAATATAACTGCATATCTAAGGTATTATGATGCGTCACAAATGGGCGAGCTGCAGCACCGCCAGGAATCACATGCATCATTGGTGTTTCTACTTCCAAGAATCCAGACTCATTAAAAAATTCTCGCATTAGCTGAATTATTTTGATACGGGTTTGAAACACTTGGCGCGATTTTTCATTAACGATTAAATCCAAATAACGCTGCCGATACCGTGTTTCTTGATCGGTTAAGCCATGCCATTTGTCTGGCAACGGCCGCAGCGCTTTGGTTAACAATCGAATGTTAGTAGTTTTCACCGATAATTCGCCAGTACGGGTTTTAAATACCGCACCGGAGGCACCGATAATATCGCCTATATCCCAGCCTAAAAACTCATCGTACATGCCTTCTGGTAAATCTTCTTTGCGAATATATAACTGAATTTTACCGGACATATCTTGAATATGTACAAAACTGGCTTTACCCATCAAACGCCGCATCATCACACGGCCAGCAACTTGCACGGGATGATGCGCTGCTTCTAAGGTGGCAGCGTCTAGCTCGTCGTACTCATGATGAATCTTTGCAGAAAGATTGTCGCGCCTAAAGTCATTTGGAAAAGCATTGCCTTTATCGCGCAACGCGTTAAGCTTGTGCTTGCGTTGTAACAATTGCTCATTTAAATCTTGCGTTGAATTTTCAGTTTCGGTTTCGGTTGTCATAATTTATAATCCACTTTTTAAACTTGCTTCGATAAATGCGTCTAGATCGCCATCTAATACTGCTTGCGTATTGGTATTCTCGAGTTTGGTACGTAAGTCTTTAATGCGCGATTGATCCAATACATAAGAGCGAATCTGGCTGCCCCAGCCTATATCAGATTTGTTTTGCTCGATTACCTGGAGTTCGGAATTTCTTTTTTGCATTTCCAGATCATGCAATTTAGCCTTTAATTGGCTCATCGCTTGTGCTTTGTTTTTATGTTGTGATCTGTCACTTTGGCACTGTACTACGGTATTAGTAGGTATGTGTGTAATACGCACGGCGGAATCCGTTTTATTAACGTGCTGGCCACCGGCACCACCAGATCTATACGTGTCGATACGCAGATCTGCAGGATTAATATCGATATTCACATCATCATCAACTTCCGGGTATACAAACACCGAAGCAAATGATGTATGACGTCGATTACCAGAATCAAATGGCGATTTACGCACTAAGCGGTGTACCCCAGTTTCAGTTCGCAACCAACCATATGCATATGGCCCATCGATTTTGATAGTCGCGTTTTTTATGCCTGCGACATCACCAGCCATAACCTCGTTTAGAGTTACAACAAAGTCATGCTGTTCAGCCCACCGTAAATACATTCGCAATAACATTTCGGCCCAATCTTGCGCCTCGGTACCGCCAGATCCGGATTGAATATCAAGAAACGCATTATGGCTGTCCATTGCACCAGCAAACATACGTTGGAACTCTAAATCTGCCACGATTTTTTCTAAGGAACGTAATTCTAGGTCTAATTCGTGAAAAGCTGCTGCATCCTGATGCTCAATAACTAATTCTAACCAGTCTGTAGCATCTTTAAAGCGCTCTTCGAGATTATTAATTTTATTAACAATTTCTTCCAGCTGTGCCAGCTCTTTGCCAAGGCTCTGGGCCTTTTGGGGATCGTTCCAGATGGCTGAATCCTCTAACTCACGGGATACTTCTATTAAGCGCTCAGACTTGGAATCATAGTCAAAGATACCCCCGTAACTGGGAAGTACGTTCTATAAGGTTTTCTAGACTGTTAGTTAACGGGTTTGTTTCAAGCATGCGAATATTATACGGAATAATTTAGGGCTTGGAAAGGTACGATTTTCATGAGTAGGTTATAGAAGTAACTACACCAAGATTCAAAATAATTCAATTGATGCGACATGTGATTTTAGTAACAAAGTGTTTTTAAAATATCCAAAAATTTCCGCTTGAGACTAACATCCTGACCATCCTCTAACGACCAACAAATAGACATTACAGTTTGTACGAAAGTCCATGCCCAAATTTGCTGCACACTTACATTACAATATTGTGCTACAAACAGTATTCTATGTTGCAACATACCAGGGATATCTGGCAGTGCCATCATTTGTTTAAATGGTTCACGCAGTAGCGCGCCAGTAATATCATATAAAGGATCACCAATTACTCCCTTAGGATCAATTACTACCCAATCATCGCCATTAGACAAAATATTGGCATAATGTACATCACCATGCAGCAATACATCTGTTTGTGAATTCCTTAGCAAATCATTTTTTAAATTTCTGGCTAATTGCAATTGTTCTTTTGGTATATCCCACTCTTTATCGATAATACTCAACCATTCTGACAGTAATGGAAATTTATGCATAGCAGGAGTAGTAGCTTTGTGTAATAACATTACCAAACCACAAGCAATACCTAATGCTTTATCATCCATATCTGGAAACAAAGTAGTTAATGTGTTACCTGGTATAGCACGTGTTATTAATATTGCACCTTTATCTAGATCTGCATTTAATAATTCGATTAACCCATGGCCATTAAATGCTCGAATAGAATCATATTCCTGTTGTACTTCCAGTAAATTACAGCCAATTTTTAAAATTATTGGCGACTTGTCTTGCCAGCCAGATACTACATAATTATAACTCAAATCCTTGCATGGAGATAAATCGCGTAAACCCCATTGTTCAGCTAGAATTTTTTGTAGGTTTTGTAAATTTTCAAGCCAGTCCTTACCTTTCTCTCCATAAATCAAAATTATGTTATCTTTAAAATCAATCATACTGATTTCACACCTCATTCATCGACTGTTTTTCATATGTTTTAATGTAATGCTTGCTTAATCCAACGCTCCAATAAATTATTCATGTAATTTTCTTGCTCTGTAGTTTCACATTTTAATGATAATATTTTCGCTATAGGCTCTTTTTGAATATGTGCTGCTCCTTTAATATCAACCCCTTGCATTAGCACAAAATATATATCGTTATCCGAAATTACCGGATTATTATCTTGTTGAATTTTTTTATACGATTCCCATTCATTTGGCAAATTAACCTGTACAACCGTAAGTCCACTAAACCCTGATTTTCCTATAATCTCTTTAATCAACGAGTCCTTTGATTCAGTATAATTTTTTCTTTCTAGTTTGAATTGCTCCGCTAATTTAAGTTTTAAATCAGAATATTTCTTTGCATAATTTGGATGTGTTCTTAAGTAATCCCTAAATAATAAGTGTTTCTCAATTTCAGGATTACCAGCCTCCCAAATATGCAGGTGCTGGGTACGTTGCGGTTCGCCTTTATTATAAAACTTTCTAAATGGCATGCCCATTTCACCTCTGGGCGTATAACCCAAGGCAATCAAACTATTATCGTTAATATCAGAGAGAGTTTTTACAACAGGTATTATATCTATTATTGGTTTAGCATGAATACCAGAAACAGATGTCGAGCCAATGTGGTGTATGGCTACGCAATTCGACCCTAATGCATCTTGCAATAATTTAGCCTCTGTTTCAAAAATTCTTGGCCAACTGGCGTCATAGGGCACTACTTCCACGATCCTAGCCATTGTTACACCTTAGAAAGCCACAAAACCTGTATTTCACAACGCCGTACCCCACCAAAATCATTACTTTTAAGAGTAAACGCGCACCGCACTGTATCACCAACAACTACAGTAGACTGAAAACTAAACCACACGCCATTAATGCGCTGTTGCCCAACTCGCAGTTCTAAACGCGCATGACTGCCGTCACCAATAGTACGAAAGCTCTCGAGTACCGCGGTAACTTCAAAAACTGGCGCTTCGAATTCGCGCCCAAACGGCTCTAACTGCGCCAGCATATCCAAAGTCGCAATATTAAAGTCCTCGAAAGTTAGCTCGCCATCGGTCCAAACAACTGGGCCTAAAGCTTCCTGAGCTAACTGCTGCTGTGCCGCAGTTTCAAACAATTTAGTAAATTGTTCATAGTTATCGCTATGTAAAGTTACGCCACCAGCCCCGGCATGTCCGCCTCCAGCAATCAAAACGGTGGGATTCTGCTTCATGATCCACTCTAAGGCATTGCCAACATGAAATCCTTCGATACTACGTATCGAGCCAGTTAAAATTCCCTCTTCGCCTTGTTTAGGTGCTAGAAATACAGTCGGCCTACCGAAACTTTCTTTAATTCTACTTGCAGAAATACCATGCACCCCGGCATGACCAGCTGCTAAAAATATACATAAACTAAAACGCCCCATTTGCGTCTGCTCTACTGCTATTTTTATACCTTGCTGTGTAATAGAATTTTGAATACCTTTGCGAACCTGATTTTGCTCTTGTAAATAGCCTACCCAGCGTTGTGCTTCAGAGTCATCCGCGGCTAATAAGAAACTTACCGATCCAAACGCAGACGCTAATCGTCCATCGCTATTTAGCAAGGGGCCCACTTTAAAGCCCAGATCTTCAGCACTAACCAGGCCTTTTGTTAATGTTTTAACCGCACGCCAACATGGGCGGCGCGCAGCATTAATTAGCTTTAAACCATATGTGACGATCGCACGATTATTGTAACTACGAGCCATGCTTACACAGTCGGCTATAGTACCTACAGCCACAAAGTCTAAACTATCGGTTAATTTAGGCGCATCTGAATGCAAATAACCACGTTTTATTAACTCTATACGCGTTGCAACCATTAATAGCCACGCTACCATGCAGCCTGCTATGTAAGGATCTGGATAATCACAATCATTACGCGTCGGATTAATACAAGCATAAGCACTCGCTGGCGGACCAGCTAATGGTAGTTGGTGGTGATCGGTAACAATTACATCGATACCAACTGCCTTTAATAGCGCGATCCTAGCCTCATCGGCAGAGCCATTATCTGCGGTAATAATCAGACTTGGGCGAGGTTGATCTTGCAATATACGCTGCGCGACTTTGGCAGACAAACCATAACCTTCAGTTAAGCGATGCCCGATATAAGATCTAATTAGGTTTGGAGCCACTTTAAATTTATTAAGTAAAGTATCAAATAATACTGCATGGCTTGTTTGCCCATCGCAATCGTGATCGGTTTCTATCCCAATAACCTCTTTATTTATAATCGCTGTTGCCAAACGTACGCTAGATTTTTCCATATCGCGCATCGTTAAAGGGTGATCGAGACTACCAAGTTTAGGATCTAGCTGCTGCTGTATATCGTGGTTGTTTGGCTTAGGGCGCGCAGCTATGATACGCGCCAGCAACGGATGTAAGCCCTGCTGCTGCGCTTGTTTTTCTAATTCTAAATCAATTTTGCGTGCTTTTATTTTTGGGATTGGTAAACTAATGGTATCCATGTCATTTCTAATTTAGTGATTCGAACACGAGTATAACATGCAATTTAACCTTGAAGGCAATCCCGCAAAATACCAGATTAATGGCTACACAGCTAACTCTGTGACTGTAAACGGACAGATTTATACGCAAGCTGTTCTAGTCATGCCACAGTATTTTTCGTTATGGGATTTAAATACCATAGCTGAATTGTCGCAACAGCACCTGATCGATCTAGCGGCCTTAAAACCAGAAATTATATTGTTAGGTACCGGCACCGAATTGGTGTTCCCAGATCCAGCCATTACCCAGGTATTATTTGCACAACGTATCGGGTTGGAAGTAATGACCACCGCAGCAGCATGTCGCACTTATGCAGCGTTAACTGCCGAGGGGCGCAATGTTTTGGCAGCCATCGTGCTGCACTTAAAAGCTTAATCACCGCACATTATGCGATGATTAATGAAAGTATTCACCGCAAAATTTGTCCGTCCGGCGAGCCAAGTTTTTTTCTAAACTCTTCGAAACAATCCGAATTACATGGAACCTTACCCCCCCCAAAGCTGTCTTACCATTTACCAAAAAGCACAAATCCTGGTGAAATAATGACCAATAATAAAAGACCTGATTTAAATGGCCATCATTTAGCCACTACCAAGGCTATTACAGCGGCAACTACTGCAAATGCAGGCATAGTATATGTCGTGGATCAGGATAACTTCCCAGGCTTAGGCGATATTACCTGTTACACCGCGGAAATATGGGAAGAATGCATGCGCATACCGCATTGGCACCCTAATGCTTCGGAATTAGGTTATGTAATATCTGGCGAAATTGAGGTTATTATTTGGCGTTCCCCTGGCGAATCTGCAATGTTGACGTTAAAAGCGGGAATGTGTTGGTTTATTCCAATGGCGTCACTGCATTCTTTGAATAATATTGGCAAAGAAAAAGCCAAGCTTTTAGTAGGGTTTTCCTCGGGTCGTCCTGGAGATATGGATTTACCAGTAGCCTATAATGGCATCCCTATTCCGATTCGCGATACGCTTACAGCGCCGCATAAAGAGCTACGTGAATGGACTGGCGTAATCAACAATCCATTGTTGGGACAATGCCCGGTAGTCAATGCAATCCATCATGTTATTACCGGCAGCCCTTATGGTTTTGATTTACACAAAGTAACGCCACTATTTAAAGATGATAAATTAGGATCGGTGGTTTGGGGCGTGAAGAGTAACTGGGGTATTTTAGAAAATATTTCAGTGTTACATGCACATTTAAAACCTAATGTCGCACGCGATCCTATTTGGTACCCTGACGCAGGGACCCTTTATGTGGTATCCGAAGGCTCGGGACAATTTCAGATCATTAGCGCCGGGCAAAAAACAAAACCTATAAATGTAGCATTGTATGATTATATCTATGTACCAATTGGCGTTTTGCATACTTTTATGAATAATTCGCAACAAGACTTTAGAGTAACAGCCTTTTTTACTAAGGCCAATCCACAACCAGAAGTGTCGTTATCGGTAGCAACAGCGTTTTTTCCAAATACAGTACGCAAAGCTGCAATGACGCAATATGGTAATGAGCAACAGGCCGGCGATCCGCTACAGCATTTAAAATATACTACCGTGAGCCCATATTTATTGCCGTTTAAGCCTTAAAACCCGCCGCCATAAGATAAAATACCGCGGAAAATTCAAGAAATATAGCGTCTAAGCGCCACTCATCCTGCAAATACCACCGTTAATCGCCATCTAGCTCACTTCATTCATTTAGGTGTTGAACTATATCGTATCAAGTGTATAATGGCCCAATAAAGTTGGTTAAACACGTTAATTGAACTTTTATAAAGAATAAAATCTTATCTATAAACATAAAGGGGTTAAATCCATGGCGCGACGTAACGACAAACGCAGTCGTCTAGTTACTGCAGCAGACAAATTGTTCCACGAGCAAGGCGTGAGTACTACTACTCTAGCAAACATAGCTCAATTAGCTGATGTACCGCTTGGGAACGTGTATTACTACTTTAAATCTAAAGAGTCTATTGTATTAGCAGTTATTGATTATCGTCGTAAGCTAATTCAACAACAATTCGAAGAATTAAATACTATCGTCAACACAAAAGAGCGTTTACAATCTTTGGTTCGCCAGACAGCAACTCATAGTGAAGAAACAGCTAATTTTGGTGATGCACTTGGAAGCCTATGTCAGGAACTAGGCAAACAAGGTGGTCAGATAGCTGAAGCAGCTGCTGATCTAATGCAAGAAATCATGAACTGGTGTGAAAAGCAATTTGCTAGCTTAGGTAAAGGCGACAAGGCTATGCAATTAGCTATGATCCTTGTTTCTAGCTTGCAAGGTATCAGCTTACTAACGCTGACCTTCAAGAATCCTAGTTACACCAACCAGCAAGCAGATTACTTAGTAAACTGGTTAGAAACAGTTTAATAATTGCTTACTAGGTGTTTAACGAGCTTTAAAAAGCCCTAGAGGTAACCCGCTAGGGCTTTTTCTTTGAGAAAAAAAATATTTTTAAAATTAATGGCAAAATTTTTCCCAGCCCTTGCTGCACGTGCCAGCCAGGGTTTTGCCCACAAATAAACCACAACTTGTCCACAGGTTATCCACTTGCTAGAGTCACAAAACCGCATTATCTTGTATATGGGTTCTACAGAGACACAACATATTGGGTTCTCTGGCTTGAAACTAGATTTGACGAATTTCATTGTCACTGTTAATATGTACAGTATATTAGACAACCTTGCATTACCAGGAGAGAGAACAAAATGAGCATTGAGGCAACCACCCAAGACGTAATACACCAAACGTCTGGCTCAACTGCCGCGGTAGATAAACTAAAAGTAATCCGTCGCAATGGCACCTCTATAGCGTTTAACCGCAGCAAAATTTCTATTGCGCTTACTAAGGCCTTCTTAGACGAGGAAGGCGGCCAAGCAGCGGTCTCCAGCCGCGTACACGAATTAGTAGAGAAATTAACCGTTTCAGTGTGTGATTCTTTAGCACGTTGCTTAAGCACCGGTGGCACAGTACATATTGAAGACATTCAAGACCAAGTTGAACTAGTCTTGATGCGTGCCGGTGAACACCGCGTAGCACGCTCATACGTGCTTTATCGCGAAGAGCATCGCAAAGCACGCGAAGCAAAATTAGCTAGCCTAAATGCCCTACATGGGGCTAACGTAATCAACGTAACGCTTGAAAATGGCGAAAAAGTTGCTTTAGATCTGCACCGCATTGAAGTTATAGTAAATGAAGCATGCGTTGGTTTAGCTAACGTTCACTCCGAGCCAATCATTAAAGATACGCTTAAGAATCTGTTCGATGGTGTTAATATTCTTGATGTACGTAAAGCATTGATTATGACTGCACGAACCTTGATTGAAACCGAGCCAAATTACAGCTTAGTAGCAGCCAGATTACTGTTGAACGATGCGCGTATTGAAGTAACCAAAACACTTAGTTTACCCACAATCAACACTCAAAAAGAATTATCCGAATGTTATGCTAAAGTTCTTAAAACTGGTATTGAATATGGGATAAAAGTAAATCGTTTAGATGCAAAGTTAAAGGCTTTTGATTTGGCAAAGCTAGGTGCAGCAATTGATGCATCGCGCGACTTTAACTTTACATATCTAGGCTTACAAACACTATATGATCGTTATTTTCTACATGAGCGCGACGCACGTTATGAATTGCCACAAACTTTCTTTATGCGCGTAGCTATGGGTTTAGCGTTGCAAGAAGCAGACAAGAACGAGCGTGCTATTGAGTTTTATAATGTACTGTCCACGTTTGACTTTATGAGCTCTACGCCTACATTATTTAATTCGGGGACAATTAAATCACAACTTTCTAGCTGTTTTTTAAGCACTATTCCTGATGATTTAAGTGGTATCTATAATGGTATTCGCGATAATGCACTATTACAGAAATTTGCAGGCGGCATAGGTAATGACTGGACACCAATCAGAGCTATTCATGCGCAAATCAAAGGCACTAACGGTAAATCTCAAGGCGTAATTCCGTTCTTGAAAGTAGCCAATGATACTGCTGTTGCTGTTAACCAGGGCGGCAAACGCAAAGGCGCAGTTTGTGCATACTTAGAAACTTGGCATTTGGATATAGAAGAATTTGTAGAGTTGCGTAAAAATACTGGAGATGATCGCCGCCGTACCCATGACATGAACACAGCAAATTGGGTACCAGATTTATTCATGAAACGTGTGATTGAAAATAAAGAATGGACCTTGTTCTCTCCAGATGAAGTGCCAGATCTACATGACTTATATGGCAGTAGCTTTGAAAATGCTTATGTTGCTTATGAAGAAAAAGCTGCTAATGGTGAAATTAATAATTTCAAGAAAATTCCAGCGCTTAATCTATGGCGCAAAATGCTTGGCATGTTGTTTGAAACTGGCCATCCGTGGATCACCTTTAAAGATGTATGTAATTTACGCTCGCCACAACAACATGTTGGCGTAGTACATAGTTCTAATTTGTGTACTGAAATTACTTTGAACACTTCAGTAGATGAAATAGCAGTATGTAATCTTGGTAGTATCAATTTACCGCAGCATATTAAAGACGGGAAATTAGATACAGCTAAATTGCAGCAGACAGTAAATACAGCGGTTCGCATGTTAGATAATGTGATTGACATTAACTACTATTCAGTGATTCAAGCGCGTCGTTCCAATATGTTGCATCGTCCGATTGGCATGGGAATAATGGGATTCCAAGATGCTCTATATATGGCCGACATTAGCTATGAATCAGAAGCTGCAGTAGAGTTTGCGGATCGTTCTATGGAGCAAATAAGTTACTACGCAATTCTTGCATCAACTAATTTGGCTGCTGAACGCGGTACTTATGAAACATTTGAAGGCTCATTGTGGAGCAAAGGCATATTACCGATAGATTCTATTAGTAGTGTGCAAGAAACTCGTGGCTTGTACTTAGATCAAGATCGCAGTCAAACATTAGATTGGCAAGCATTGCGTACCAGAGTCTGTACGGTCGGAATGCGTAATTCTAACGTGATGGCAATTGCACCAACTGCAACTATTTCTAATATTTGCGGCGTATCGCAGTCGATCGAACCTACGTACCAAAATTTATATGTCAAATCGAACTTATCTGGTGAATTTACAATAGTAAATAACTACCTGGTAGAAGATTTGAAAGCACTAGATTTATGGGATGCAGTGATGATTAACGATCTTAAATATTTTAACGGTAGCGTTAAAAATATCGATCGTATTCCAGCGCACCTAAAGAGCAAATATGCCACAGCTTTCGAAATTGATGCACAATGGTTAATTGATGCGGCCTCACGACGTCAAAAATGGATTGATCAAGCGCAATCATTAAACTTGTATATTGCGCAGCCATCAGGAAAGAAACTAGACGCTTTGTATCGCGCTGCTTGGTTACGCGGCCTCAAGACCACCTATTACTTACGTAGTTTAGGTGCGACAGACGCCGAAAAATCAACAGTAAATACTAGTACTTTGAATGCTGTAAAATCTAGCATGGAACCAATGGTAGCAAATGCATGCTCTATTGATAATCCAGACTGTGAATCATGCCAATAATAAAGAGGGATTAGACTATGTCAATGATACAAACCACAACCGAGCACGCCGTAGGCGCAACCGGTTTAGAAATGCCAGAAATGGGTGCCGCAAGAATTCGTGTCGACGATAAAAGAATTATCAATTGTCGTGCCGATTTAAACCAATTGGTACCGTTCAAGTACGACTGGGCATGGGATAAGTATCTTAATGCTTGTGCCAATCATTGGATGCCCAATGAAATAAACATGGCTGCCGACGTGGCATTATGGAAGAGTAAAGACGGCTTAACTGAAGACGAACGTATGATTATTGAACGTAATCTAGGATTCTTCTCTACTGCCGATTCCCTAGTAGCTAATAACCTAGTGTTATCGGTATACCGCCATATTACTAATCCTGAATGCCGCCAATACTTATTAAGACAAGCTTTTGAAGAGGCATTGCACACCCACGCTTATCAATATGTTATTGAAAGCTTGGCTATGGACGAAGGCCGCGTGTTCAATATGTATAGAGAAATTCCATCTGTGGCGAAGAAAGCCGAATGGGCATTACCATTTACACAAAGCCTAAGTGATCCGCATTTCCATACTGGAACACCAGCAACGGACCAACGTTTGTTACGTGATTTAATTGCATATTACGTAGTATTTGAAGGCATTTTCTTCTACGTTGGTTTTACGCAGATTCTGTCGATGGGGCGCCGTAACAAGATGGTTGGTACTGCAGAGCAATTCCAATATATTTTACGTGATGAATCTATGCATTTGAACTTCGGTATCGACGTAATCAATCAGATCAAATTTGAAAATCCTGATCTATGGACTAAGCCATTCCAACAAGAAATCATCCAACTGATTAGAGATGGCGTAGATCTAGAGTACCAATACGCGGTAGACACTATGCCACGCGGTATCTTAGGGCTAAATGCAGCAAGCTTCAGAGAGTATATGGAATTCATCGCTAATCGCCGTTTAACACAAATTGGCTTAGGTGAACAATACCCTGGTGCTACAAACCCGTTCCCATGGATGAGTGAAATGTTAGATTTGAAGAAAGAGAAAAACTTCTTTGAAACTCGTGTTACCGAATATCAAACTGGCGGCGCTCTTAGCTGGGAAGATAGCTAGTAGCGTCGCCTGTTTAACAGTTGTTGGCCCTTGTGGGTGGAAATGTTCTTTCCACCCTTTTTTTTGTTGACATATTCAGCATATATGTAATTATGAATAGTAGGAAGTAATTACAGGGAGATCAAGTATGCCGGGTCCAAAAAATGCTGATAACGATGACTTTACTAAAATTGATGAAAACGGCGATAGCGAGCAAGACGATACCCCAACGCCGCCACCAGAACTAGCAACACCGCCCGATATATTTGAGCCGCCCTCCAGAGATATCTCGATGGTAGCAACATACCAGTCGCGCAAAGCCACAGATAAGATTAAGTCACTACTTTTTGGATGTATATTTTGCTGTAGGCCAAGTGGAAGTATGCAAACTCCAATAGAAGAAAGCGGCACTAAGAAAAAGGGATTGAAACATGAAAACGGTTAATTCAGATGGTTTCTTGCATGTACGCAGCAATGGCGACGGTGCTGAAATTGTAGAGCCACAAGCAGAGCAAATAGCTATACCTGAAGAAAATACTGCAACTAACAACTCAGGCATGACCAAAACAATTCACGAACTTGCAGAAGGTTTGGGTGAGCTTGCCATAGAAACAGCACAAGAGATCGGAACATTTATCAAATATGAAGCATGTAAGGAACTTCTATTTGGAGCCATGGCGCTTGCAGCCGGAGAAATGGAGGAATGTTTAGCGCAACAGCCAGATACCCGAGCGAACGAAATAGAGCTGGAAATTACAGACCTAATTAAAGACGCTAGTATGAAGCAAGCAATAGATGCTAGTGAAGCACTTCAGATCTGCATAAAACAGGAAGAAAGAGCTTTGGTTGTTGCGACTGCAGCAAAGGCTATAGCCAATGCTACAGAGCAGCCAGAAAAAACTGACCAGAGATGGTCGTTATTTCCATCATGGTAAAAAATTAAACCACGGGTAGCGTAACACCGCGCTGCCCTTGGTATTTGCCCTGGCGATCACGGTAAGAAACTTCACATACTTCATCCGCTTCAAAGAACAGCATCTGCGCCACACCCTCGTTGGCATATATTTTTGCCGGTAGCGGCGTAGTGTTTGAAAATTCTAGAGTCACATGCCCTTCCCATTCAGGCTCTAATGGGGTGACATTAACGATAATACCGCAACGTGCATAGGTAGATTTACCTAGGCATATAGTTAACACATTACGTGGGATCTTAAAATATTCTACTGTGCGTGCCAATGCAAACGAATTTGGCGGGATTATACAGACATCAGACACTACATCTACAAAATTATTAGGATCAAAGTTTTTAGGATCTACTATTGTAGTATTAATATTGGTAAAGATTTTGAATTCATTAGCACAACGCACATCGTAACCGTAACTAGACACACCATATGAAATAACGCCTACATCGGCTTGATTTTTAATTTGTCGGCCCACAAACGGAGTAATCATGTTGTGCTGCTCCGACATTCTGGTAATCCAACGATCAGATTTAATTGCCATCGAGAATTTCTCCTGTAGTTAATGGTGGAAGAATTGCTTCTTGTTTGCTCGCGATGCGTGCAAAGTGGCGCGCACAGAAAATAAGCAATAATAAACTCGGCAAACAACTTACGCACACGATAGCATAAAATTGCGGCCATGCAAAATGATCGGCTAACCAGCCTGCCAAGGTCGATAAACTAACGCGCACGAATGATGCGAACGAAGATAAAATTGCATAATGCATCGCAGTGCTGCGTTGGGTGCATAAATGAGATAAATAAGATATCAAGGCTACTTGGCTAAGCCCGCATGCAAAATTTTCTACCCCCATCGAGATAAATAGAAACGACAGATCATGCCCCAAGCGTGCTTGTATTATAAATAAAGCGCTTGCGATGAACTGTAATACCACGCAGGTAAATAGATTTTGCCGTACCGAAAAACGCAACGCTAAAATACCGCCAAATAAACCACCTAAAATCATGGCGGTGATACCGAAGGTTTTAGCCACATAGGCAATCTCAAGATTGTTAAAGCCAATTTCTACTAGGAATGGCATGCTCATAACATTTAATACGGTATCGGCGATTTTGTAACTAAGGATAAATGGAAATATTATTTGCCAGTCTAAACGATGCACTAATATCTTAACGACTTTCCATACAACCAGTTTTAGAGGCGCGCGTTTTATTACAGGCTCGTAACTAAATAATGTTGTTATGATGCCAACAGACATGCACGCAGCAATACAGTGGTATGCTATCTGCCAACTATTAAAATACGCCGCTAGAAAAATCGTACCAGCACCAGAGCACAGCATTCCAAATCTATAACCTAACACCGATATGCTAGCGCCAACACCAATTTTGTGACGCGGCAGAATTTCGATTCTATAGGCTTCTACAGCGATGTCTTGTATTGCCGAGGCACAGCCAACCAGTAAAGCAAAAAATGCCGTAGCCCAAATATTGTGTAGTGGATCAGTGTTTCCTAAACCTACTAATGCTAACCAAACACAAATTTGTGAGCATAAAATCCAGCTACGTCTTAAGCCAAATAACCGCGTAAACCACGGGATGCGAACCCGGTCTAGCATTGAACCCCAGATAAACTTAATAGTATATGGCACCGACACCCATGCTAATAAACCAATCATAGTTTTACTAATGCCAGCTTCGGCTAACCAAACACTAAGGGTTGATAAAATTAGTAAGAATGGCACGCCACTGGAGAAACCAAAAAAAAAGATTCTATAGCAATCTGGGAATATACTATGCTTCTTCAATGACGACCCTCGCCATTGGGATGCTGTAATCGCGTTGCAGTTTAGCTACTTGTTGACTAACGCGTTGCGCGATATCAAAAAATATCAGCGAGCACGGATCGTTAGGTTCAGCACTTACAATCGGCCGACCGGCATCGGCAAGTTCGCAGACATTACGTTGTAACGGTAGTGATCCTAATAACGGTGCATCGTGCTGTTGTGATAAAGACAGTGCGCCGCCGCTACCAAAAATCGGATCGTGTTGCCCACAATTGCTACAAATATGGGTACTCATATTTTCTACTATACCCAGTATTGGCACTTTAACGCGGGTGAACATACCAATTGCTTTAGTGACATCCAGCAAAGCAACATCCTGCGGCGTAGTCACGACTACAGCGCCACATACCGGGACTTTTTGTGCCAACGTTAATTGAACATCACCAGTGCCAGGCGGTAAATCAATAATTAAATAATCTAAATCCTGCCAACACGTACTATTGAGCATCTGTTGCAAAGCGCCGCTAACCATGGGACCACGCCACACAGCTGGTGTGTTGGCATCTATCAGGTACCCTATAGACATAGTTTGTAAGCCATACGCCTTAACTGGCTCTACTTTTTGATCTTCACGAATTATCGGCTTGCCTTGAACCCCCAGCATATGCGGCTGGCTTGGGCCGTAGATATCCGCATCCAGCAAGCCAACCTGGGCTCCCTGGGCTTGCAATGCCAGTGCTAGATTTACAGATACGGTAGACTTGCCGACGCCGCCTTTACCAGAGGCGACAGCAATTATATTCTTGATATTGGGTAACGCCTTCACGCCATTAGCGGCTATATGGCGATGAACGATATTCGACATGCACTTTAACCTAGTTTACCATCAAACAAAATTAATGCATATTGTAACACGTTCATCCAATCGTTTCTTCTGTTTTAGCCTGGTTTTTCATGGCTGTAAGTAACGCCTCACCAAATAATGACTTTGCCTGTGGTGCTTTGGGTACAGAATTCTTGCCCTTAGGTTTAGGCTGCGCAATGGTGGCCGTTTGGCTGCTGGTAGTGGTGGTAGCGGCCGGAGGTGCGTCGGTTAAACGCATGCTTAAACTAATCCGTTTGCGCGCTAAATCTACCTCTAAAACTTTAACTTTAACAATCTCGCCAGTCTTCACTACGTCGCGCGGATCCTTAACAAACTTGTTCGCCAAAGCGGAGATATGCACTAAACCATCTTGATGCACGCCAATATCTACAAATGCACCAAAATTAGCAACATTAGTAACCACCCCTTCTAAAATCATGTCTGGTTTTAGATCGTTCAGAGTGTTAACTCCGGCCTGAAATTGTGCGGTTTTAAACTCTGGGCGTGGATCACGGCCCGGTTTTTCTAACTCTTTAATGATATCTACGACGGTAGGAAGACCAAATTTGTCGTCTACAAAAGCCTTAGGTTCTAATTTAGCCAGAACCTCTTTGTTCGCAATAATATCGCGAATTGATTTATTGGTTTGCGCTAATATTTTGCTAACTACTGAATAACTCTCGGGGTGCACCGCAGAGCTATCGAGTGGGTTTTCACCACCCATAATGCGCAAGAATCCTGCCGCTTGTTCAAAAGCTTTTGGCCCCAAACGCGACACTTGTTTTAAAACATCGCGACTGGAAAATATACCATGTTGATTTCTATAGCTTACAATATTGCCAGCAAGTTGTTGGTTTAAACCAGCAACTCGCGCCAAAAGTGCTGTAGATGCAGTGTTAACATCCACACCAACATTATTTACGCAATCTTCCACTACGGCTTCAAGGCTACGTCCCAGCTGGGTCTGATTAACATCATGTTGATATTGACCAACGCCTATAGATTTAGGTTCAATTTTTACTAACTCTGCTAGTGGATCTTGCAAACGGCGTGCTATTGATACTGCACCTCGAAACGTAACATCAAGATCTGGAAATTCTTCAGCGGCTAATGCGGAAGCAGAATATACTGATGCACCAGCTTCTGAAACTACTATAAGCGCCTCTGCAGCCCCTCCAAATTGGAGTGCAGCTAATATTTGTTGGGTGTTAAATTCTGAGAATTTATCCATTATCTGCATAAATTCTTCGATTTTTTTACGGCCCTCAAGTTTTTCCATCCCAAGCGGACTGATATTATGTATTTGCATCAATAATGCAGCAATGGTGCGTAAATTCTGAATATTTAAAGTAGCATCCAGTTCCTGCGTAGGGGCTGCATAAACTTTAGGTTTTCGGTTACTGAATAACATGTGCTTATACCCCATCGTAAATACTCTCATATAATATGACCGCCATATTTGTGTAGAGTTCCTTCTGTGCTGTATGGATATATAGTATAGTTAGAAGTTTTACGCATGGAATGAAGGTTTCCCGGGCCTTGCAGCATCAGGATGCATCTCTTGCTCTTTAACCAGCTTCCTTAATACTGCACTTAATGCCTCGTGTCTAAATTGCGCTGTAAAAGTCTCATCGCGGGTTGGCTCTCGTGCGGTACCACCTGGTTCTTGTGGATCTTTTAAATTTGCCTGCAAAACTTTATTAGCAAAAAATATTCGCCCCTGGTCCCCTGTTATATCGCCGTTTAATTCACCAACCATAACAAGCGCACCGACTAGTGGTTCATACTCAGGCTCGTGAAATGCCGCAATTATGTCATCTTTTTTTAACTCTTTGAATGCGTCTATAGCTTGCCTAGAGTGGGTGCGCTGTAATTGGGCCAGTAAAGCAGCAACTCTTTGCAAAGTCTGCTCGTTACTGGCCTCCTCCAGCCTCTCTGTAGGTACGGGACTAATTTTATTCGTCCGCCGAAACATATTTAACATAGCCAGACAACCCTCGTTCCATGACTCTATATACAGTACGACCGGTATACCCAGTTTGAGTTCAGTTTATACTGTATGCCCATATAGCATGGATATTAGGCTAACTTAAATAACCCCGCTAGCTGCATATACAGTTTTTTGTGTTATAATTACCCCTTAGTTATTTACCAAGGGACCGGATTTAATGGCGTTGATATCTGAAATTATTGCTAAAGAGCTGCACGTATCTACGCAGCAAGTTGAAGCTGCAGTTAAGTTATTGGATAGTGGTGACACCGTTCCATTCATTTCGCGTTACCGAAAAGAAGTAACTCAAGGTCTAGACGATACTCAGTTAAGAACCTTAGAAGAACGCTTGCATTATTTGCGTGAACTCGCAGATCGCCGTACGGCTATTCTAAGCGAAATAGAGTCACAGGGTAAATTAACTCCTGAATTACAAGCTGCGATACAAGCTGCCGATAATAAAGCTCGCCTTGAAGATTTATACAAACCTTATAAACCTAAACGTCGCACCCGTGGTCAAATTGCTATCGAGGCTGGTTTACAACCATTAGCGGATCAATTATATGCCGATCCAACTCTAGTTCCTGAAACCCTAGCGCAAAGCTTTATTAATGCTGAACACAATATTACAGATACTAAAGCAGCATTAGAAGGTGCGCGTTATATTCTAATGGAACGTTTTGCAGACGATGCAAATTTAATTGGAGTATTGCGTGAATTGTACTGGCAGCATGGTGTACTAACGAGCCAAGTTAAAGCAGGCAAAGAGCAAGAAGGCCAAAAGTTTACAGATTATTTTGCATTTGCCGAGAAAGTTAATATCGTACCATCGCATCGTGCCTTAGCCGTATTGCGCGGTCGTAACGAAGGTTATCTGCAGATTACCCTAGAAGCGGATTATCCATTTGAAACTGATGTCGCTGCACATTTTGCAATTAGCAACGCTGGACGTCCTGCCGATGTGTGGTTGTTAGAGGTTGTTAAATGGACTTGGCAAATCAAATTAAAGATCCAACTCGAAGTAGAATTAATTACGCGCATGCGTGAATTAGC